>Ga0209010_1000013_pt1 | contig 132913 bp, 117 predicted proteins | sample BlaSpr_A8_OM1_O3_FD_187985 | JGI IMG/M metagenome (GOLD analysis project Ga0209010, IMG submission 187985) | Forest soil microbial communities from Thunder Bay, Ontario, Canada - Black Spruce, Ontario site 2_A8_OM1_O3 (SPAdes) (version 2) | ecosystem: Environmental > Terrestrial > Soil >...
CGTGCAGCTCAGCTACAACGGGACAACCCTGACCCTGACGATCACGGATGCGACCACGAGTGCGAAGTTTACGACCAGTTGGACGGTGAACATTCCGACGACCGTGGGAAGCACGACGGCGCTGGTGGGATTCACGGGAGGCACGGGAGGGACAACGTCGATTCAAGACGTTCTGAGTTGGACCTACAATACAGGGTCGAACACCAATCCTCCACCAGCACCGATGAACTTGGTAGCGACGCCGGGGAATGCCCAGGTGGGATTGAGCTGGAACGCGTCGAGCGGAGCCACGAGTTACAACGTGCAGCGGTCAACGACGAGTGGGGGACCCTACACGACGATCGGAAGTCCGACGACGACCAGTTACACAGACACGGGAGTGACCAACGGGACGACCTACTACTACGTGGTGGCGGCAGTGAACGCAGCGGGACAGAGTGCGAATTCAAGCCAGGTCAGTGCGACACCGCTGGGAGTGCCACCGGCGCCAACGAATCTCGTAGCAACGCCCGGGAATGCGCAGGTGGGTTTGAGCTGGAGTGCGTCGAGTGGAGCGACGAGTTACAACGTGCAGCGGTCGACGACGAGCGGAGGACCATACACGACGATCGGAAGTCCGACGACGACGAGCTACACGGACACGGCAGTGACGAACGGGACGACGTACTACTACGTGGTGGCGGCAGTGAACACGGCGGGACAGAGTGCGAACTCCAGCCAGGTGGTTGCGACCCCCACGGCGGGTGCAATCGTTTACGAGGCCACGAAGATTCCGGTGACCGGTTCGCCTGACGCCCGGACATTTACCTGGACTGGGTTCCCTGACGGTGCTGGAGTGATTGCCGATGGGACTGCTGTGGGCGCCTACTTAAATTTCACGGTGAACGTCTCGGCGTCAGGAACTTACGACATTAAAGTCGGATCGAAGCAGATCATCACGCGGGGAATCTTTCAACTCTCCGTCAACGGTACCAACGTTGGCCCTACGGAGGACGAATACAACGCCAACGCCAATGGCGTGTTCCAAGAGTTTGATCTTGGCAACATGACATTCCCGACGCCCGGCAATTATTCCTTCAAGTTCACGGTCATCGGGCATGACTCCAGCAGCAGCGGATATACGGTGTGCTTCGACTACATCAAGCTGACGCCGCAATAAGCTACCGAAAACGGCATGGGACGGCCTGCAAAACTCGGGCATAAGATGAAGGCCGCGCGGTTCGTCATTGCAATCCTGGCGGTTGCTCCGGGTTGCTTTGTGATGGGGCAAACGAATGGCGCGACCTGTATTGCGGATCACTACAAGGTAGTGGCCTTGCCCTTGCAGCCAGCCCAGGTCAATGAAGCCCGCCAGGTTGCGGGCACAACCACCGGTCATCGCGCAGCCTTGTGGACCGAGCAATCTGGGCTTCGTGAACTGCCTTTGCCCGATGGTTTCTACAACTCCGAAGCCACTGCAGTAAATAATTCTGGTCATGTCACTGGGGTTGTTTATGACCGCGCATTCAGCCGGCATAGGGCGTTTACCTTCGCCAATGGCACACTGACCTTACTCTCTGGTGAGCAATCTCACGCCTACAACATCAATGACTCCGACCAAGTTGCCGGAGAATCACTCGTTGCTGGAAAAACAACCACTGGGCCGGTGCTCTGGAGCGGCACCACAGTTCGATCATTGGGCGGCTGTTGCGGCGGTTCCGCCAAGAGCGTCAACAACGATGGGGAAGTGATTGGCGACGTCTACGACGAGAATGGACATTATCAAGCGTTTCTCTGGACCGCGAGTCGAGTTCTCCAACGTATCGGACCGCCTGATCGTTATAGTTCCGCCATCGCGATCAATGCTCAGGGTCACGTGGTGGTGCAGGCGTTTTCCGAGGTTTTCCTCTACGCAAGCGGAAGCCTCACTCACTTGGATCTATCTTCGCGATATCCAAGCCAGCCTCGTGCGATCAACAACTGCGACGTCATTGTCGGATCGTTCGGGCCGTTCGCCGACTCGGAGCGAGCTTTCACCTGGGACAAATCACATGGATTTCTTGACTTGAACAACCGCATCGCACCCAATTCAGGATGGACACTGGAATCCGCGAACAGCATCAATGACCACGGTGAGATCGTGGGCCGCGGGGACTACAACGACCAAGAGGATACCGGTTTTCTCTTAATCCCAGAGCGTTGACTGCCCGCGCACTCCGGCCGCTTCGCGCGTTTCATCTCGAGGGCGCAGGGCGAGATCCCGCGGGTGCTCTCGTCATACGCGCGCTGCACTGAATAACCCAATCAGCAATACTTGTCGCGATCTCAGAACAACTCGACTTTTTATGATTGACATTTCGGGACCTCCACGACAGAATGGCTCACTCCCTGCACACACCGCTTAACGGCGGCGCTTGCCAACATGATCAGCCACTGACCGCGTGCCGGGACTTTCTGCTCTAGGACCTGCAAGACCGGGGAACGAACGCGTTGGTAGAACAAGCGTGCGAGGATGTCGAGTGCCCGGCAAGAATCAGATTGCGTTGTTCCGGTTCTCAGAGCGCCGCTCCCACCCCCGTCGCTCCGTACAATCACTCTCTCACGTCAACATTGGCGCCAATCGCGCTGTCGTTTCCAATATCAGTGAAACCGGAGTGGGTGTACACGCAGTTGCCTCGGACATCAAACCACACGTCTCGTCAGTAGCTTTATTTTTCCCCGGATGTTCGGACTGGGTGGAAATAAAAGGACAAATCGCATGGGTGAGTGAATCGAGGCGTGAAGCAGGGATAAAGTTCCTTCATCCACCCGAAGCCGCTCGCACGTGGATAAAAGAGTGGATTTCGCGGGAACCGTCGAAGGACACTGCTCAAGATCTAAGCGGGATAACTCAACCGCAACTTCGTGAGTCTTGCCAGTCTTATCAAATTCTGGAAGTTCGGTTGGATGCGGAGTTTAACCAGGTCGCAAAGAGGTGGACAGAATGCCATCGTCAGTTTCCTGGTCACTCCCTGCACGGTGATCCGGAATGGATCGAACAGCGTTTCCAGCACGAGAAAGATAAGGTCCGCATATTCTTGCTGGAGAATGGCGATCAAATCGTTGGCGCAGTTCCGTTTGTGCTCGACCGCGAAAAGCTTGCCTGCGAACTGGGAGAATTTGCCTTGCTGACGTTTCCCATGCGGGTCCTGCGTCTACAAGGTCACACCCTCAATATGCCGGACGAACAGGCCGCCTATGACAAGCTGATGGGCCAGATTCTGCGATCCGACTTCGACGCGATCTATATCGAGCAGGTGAAAACTGGATCTTTCCTCTCAGACTATCTGCGCTCGCGTGCACTCATCCGCCGAGCTTTTCATTTCTACACCAAGAGAGGACCGCTACTCCATTCGTTAATTCGTTTCGATGGAACCTTCGATAGTTATATGAAGAAATTTTCCGCAAAGACGCGGAAAAATCGGCTCCGTGAAATTAAGACATTGCGAGATCGCGGTCAGGTCGATCTACTGCGAGTGAGCCAGCCATGTGAAATCGATGCCTTCCTGGAGACTGCCCGTGAAATCTCCCAAAGATCGTGGCAGTTTAAGCACTTTGGTGGAGGCCTGGCAGCACGAGATCCGAATGTGGTGAGGCGTGAATTGCGCTTCTTGGCCGAGCGTGGGTGGTTGAGGTCTTACGTGTTGAAGTGCGATGGCGTGCCCTGTTCCTTCATCCTCGGGCATCAATATGGATCAACTTTCTGTGCCGAGTCTGTGGGTGCCGACCATGCATGGCGCCGTTACTGCGTGGGCACAGTCGCGTTGTTACTGGTTCTGGAAAATCTTTTCAATGAGAACCCGCCCAAACTTTATGACTTCGGAACGCCCGTGAAGTTTCAGGAGTATTTCGCCACCGAGAGTTACACGGAAGAGAGAGTCTGGCTCTTTCGCCGGCAGGTATATCCGCTTCTGGCAAGCTGTATCTATCGCTCTTGCAACGCAGTTTCTATGAGTGCTGGAATGATATTAGAGCGCTTCGGTGTGAAGGCGAAACTAAAGCGACTGTTGTGGTACTAGGAGTGGCCGTCTTGTATGCAAGCACCGCTACGTATTGCGAACCGACTGACGCAGTCCTAAACCGATTGTCGCGAGTACCGCCTGCACTGGTTTGCAACTGTACACCGCGGTGCCGATACTGGTGCCGAGCGTATTCGTGAGGAGATCGGTCATGCCGGAGTCCCGGGTCGGGAGAAATGCCTGTAGCACTTCAACGGTAAGACTGATCGCTGCACCCAGAAGAATTGTGGACAGCACCGCCCGGCTCATCCGGCGCACCGACACGAAATATGCGCAGAAAAAGAAACCCAAGGGAACGAAGCCACCGATGTTGATCAAGACATTCTTCCAATAACTCCAGCCGGGTTGGAATTCATCCCAAGGCCTTTCGAGAAACGGTGCGTGCAGAACAAAAAAGTGCTCTGGAATCCGAAGGTCCGTTTCTGAATTCATCTGGTTATGAACGATCGTGCCCGACCCCTCGTTGAATAGGTAGAGCGAGCTCGGACCTTCGCTCCTAATTTCAGCATTCTGGTTCGCTGACCACGCATTGTAGTGGTGCAAAACTTGCGCCTCGGTGAGCATTCGACTATAAACGGCTAGACCCCTTAGCTGACCTTGCCAGCCATCCTCCACCAGCGGATGGTTGCCAACAAAAAGTTGACCGGCCAGGTCTTCACTCGAAAGCCCGAATCGCGGAGCCGTACGTACGAGAATACCGTTCAGGTAAACCGACGTGCTTTGTGCGCTCGAGGTGATCGTGACGAACAGCGGGTTGTTCTTCCGCAAGACCTGTCCGACGTACAACCTACTCTTTGGAGAGCTTTGCCGCCCACCAGTCGTGCGTTGCAACAATAGATCGTCGATCGATTGATGCACCGAGAATGCAACCATACGATTCTCGGGATCGTAGAATGCGAGTATGGTGCCCCCGATATCACTGTGATCTGGTTGCAGCCAGATCTCAAGGCTGCAGAATATTCCGTCTTTCGAACCGGCGAAAGTAGACGTCCCAGGGCCGAGTATTACCCCATATTGACCAAAATGAAGACCGTTGACGTTGCTTAGCCAACTCACCTGATTCCGGGGTGCATGGAATGGCCACAATCCTGCGATCAAGATGATGATTAGGACAACCGCACAGATTAGTCCCAGCACTTTCTTCTGCATCTCGATTCTTGGTGTCCAATGCTCGACTGCTTGGGGTTGCGTGACACATTGATCCGATCCCCTTGCTCAGTGGCAGATCGTTATGCCGTCCCCTCAATCGAGATCATATCGGAATTAGCCGTCGGAAATTGACCCGCCAGTCGACCACCGTGGAAACCCGCTCGGGCGGGATGAGATCGACGAGAACAGTCCGGTGGTGCTTCGAGGCATCACCACAATTTGCAGCCGATGGCCGAGCAACTCTTTGACTATGGCTATATCACGGGTTTATTGGGCCTAGCCCGCAGGTGTGACTGCGCTTTACGTACTGCGTCGTCCTCCCTATACTAATTCATGGGTCTAGCTATTGCGACGGGCGGACCAGGATTTCGCGGTCGTAATCCGTATGAAAATGGAAAAGGCCTTATGGACAGGGTTTATGCAATCGGCGGAACGCTTCCCAGAGCGCCCTGCGGTTTTCGCCGAAGGCCGGACCCTCTCTTACCATGAGCTACAGGGGCTTGCCACCCGCATTGCAGCCACAATCCAAGCCCATCCAGGATTCTCGCAGGTCCCACTTACGGCAGTGTTTGGCTATCGGAGCCCGACGGCGTTTGCGGGGGTTCTGGGCGCACTGCTGGCTGGCAATGGCTACGTGCCGCTGAATCGTACTTTCCCACCGGAGAGAACCGAGGTCATGTTCGAGCGGTCCGAATGCCGATCGATCGTCGTCGACACCGGATCACTGCATCAGTTGGGCCAACTGCTGGATCGGGCCGACGCACCACTTCTCGTGATGCTTCCTGACGCACTAGAGGTACGTGAACACCGTGAGCGATGGCCTCGTCACGCGTTTTTCGGCTTCGGAGACCTTTATTCTTCCGGGTCGTGGCAGGAGCCATCCTCAACTGCCGATGCGATTGCATATCTTCTCTTCACTTCAGGCAGCACCGGGATTCCGAAAGGAGTCATGGTCACCCACCGAAATGTCACGTCGTACCTCGACTACATGGTTGACCGCTACGAGATTACCGAGCGGGACCGCCTGTCGCAGATGTTCGATATGACCTTTGACCTGTCGGTTTTTGATATGTTTATGGCGTGGGAGCGCGGTGCCTACGTGTGCTGTCCTTCCCAGAAAACATTGATCAAGCCAGGTAAGTTTGTGCGGGACATGGCACTTACTGTCTGGTTCTCCGTCCCGTCCACAGTCGCCTTCATGAAGCAGCTAGGAATGTTGAAGCCTCGCCAGTATGAATCGCTTCGCCTTAGTCTATTCTGTGGCGAACCGCTGCCGGTCTCCTCGGCTGCTGCATGGCTGGAAGCCGCACCCAACAGCATCCTGGAGAACCTTTACGGACCAACCGAGTTGACTATATCCTGCACTTTGTACCGCTGGGATCCAATTCTATCCCCGAGCGAGACCGAACTAGAGGTTGTGCCGATCGGATATCCGCATCCCGGTATGAATGTTTTGGTGGCCAACCAGAATCTGAACGAAGTGCCACCGGGAGAAGAAGGCGAACTGCTGATGAATGGACCCCAGATGTCGCTCGGCTATTGGAAGGACCCGGAAAAGACGGCGGCTTCGTTTGTAATCCCTCCTGGAAAGTCAGATATTTATTACCGTACTGGAGACCGCGTCCGTCGCCCCATTGGGAGTCGTCCACTGACGCATCTCGGTAGGACGGACTTCCAAGTGAAAGTGCTTGGCCACCGTGTAGAGTTGGGCGAAATCGAAGCCGTCATTCGAAAGGTTTCGGGCTTAGAAGGTGTGATCGCAGTCGGGTGGCCCGTCACATCGAGTGGCTGCAGCGGCATTGAAGTATTCCTCGAGGGTGAGGCGAAAGAGAAAGAGTGGCTGCGTAAGGCCGTCGCATCTGCATTGCCGGAGTACATGGTTCCGCGAGGGTTTCATTTTATGAATAGACTGCCTCGCAATGTGAACGACAAGTTCGACCGCAAAGCCATTCTAAAGCTACTGGAGCATGGTGCATGAGCATTGTCACACCGACTGAGATTCGGCTATTTCTGAAGGATTATCTGAACCGAAAAATGGAGGCAAAGGGACGCGGTTCGTGCGAGGATCTGCCCGAGGACTGTGATCTGCTGCTCTCGGGAATGATCGACTCAATCGGCTTGCTGGAGCTTATGGAGGCACTTCGGGAATTCTCTGCCAGTGACATAGACTTCGAGATCCTCGATCCGGAAGAAATGACCATAGTAGGCCCGCTATGCAGATTTGTATCGCAGCAGACGAGCAAAGTGGACTAAGGCCTGACTACGTTGCCGCCAAGCCTGAGGCAGCACATGACAGCTAACTTCTCCTGGCCCGGCCTCAGGTCGTTCCGTGGGGACTTTGGGGCGCTCGCCGCCATGATCCAGCAGTCCTGGGCGGAAAACCCCAATCAATCTCTCCTCTATAGCGAAGCGTTCCTTCGCTCCGCGTTCGAATACCCCGGCACCAGCTTCGATCTGGCTCCCACGGTCTATGGGGATGCCGGCCTGCTTGGCTTTGTGGCTGGGTTTCCTCGCTCCGTTCGCTGGGATGCTCGCCCTGCCCGAATCATCCTCAATAGTTTTCTGACTGCCGCTACCTCAGTGAAAGGTGCGGGTATCGCCCTGCCGCTGTGGGCAGATCTAATCGAGCGCTGTCGCACCGAAGGTTACGACGGAACCATCAACTTCTGCGTCGAAGGCGATGACATGAATCGCATAATGCCTAGACTTTCCCGCCTGTTGAAGCTCAATACGCAGCGCATTTTCTCAGTCGGCTTCCTCTTTCGACTGTTGCGCCCCGCGCCGCCCGCGCCACCCCCTGAGGTCTCCGATCCGGACATCGACCTTTTCATGGACCTTGCTTCCGCTCTGCCGAGCAACTTGCCGCTGGTGCGTCTGTGGACGCCAGCGGAAGCCCAATGGCAGTGTCGCAGTCGTGCCGGCGCGATTACTGTGAGCTCCCGCGTGGGAGGGCGGCGCGGTGTCCTCACCGGGTATCTCAGCCAAGCACCTTCCACGCCGCCCGTCACCGTCGTACTGCTTGAAGACCTCTTGTGGGGCGATCTCGAACCCGCAGAATGCACCGAACTCCTCGAGAGGTTCCTGCGCGCCGCCGCCAGCCAGGGGGCCCGTACTGCATCGTGCCCAATGCTCGGCTACTCCTCGCTAGACACTCTTGCGGCTGCCAGATTCCGCCCCACTAAAAGGACGCTCCACACATACCTGACATTTTGGAACGGCCTTCAACCACAGCCTGTGCCCGCACTTTACATCGATGTCTTTTAATCAAGTCCGGAACGCCTTCATCACCCCGGCTTCGTCGTAGCGTCGATTGCTGCCGCCACGGAAAGCTCCTTGCGTGCGGCTGAGCAGTTGGTTGGGAAATTGGCGCGCCCCTCCGCAAAGCGTGCGCGCCGCGTTAACCCACCCACGATCTCCACCCCCAAACCGGCCGTCGGGCATTCGGCGGTCATCGTGTCGCCTGGTTTCTCACTTGTGAAACAGCTGCCGAGGTTCGTCGAAAGGGATTGGTTACCACGTAATTGACACGTTTCCCCGAGAGGTCTGTCCGCGTTTTTGTTCGGTTGATCTGCTTGAGTTAAAGTAAGCTGTTGGCTGTATGGATGTTGACGATCTTCGTGCGTGCCGTCAAACAGAAGCGGCGAGAGAGGTGGGGAGACGCGAATGCCAGAAAATGTGCTGCGGGGACTGAAAAACCGTATCCTGCAACACCTGGCCAGGATCATGCCGGGGGCGCGGACTCTTCGCGTTTCGCTGCACCGCGCCCGTGGTGTGCGGATCGGGAAGGGCGTTTGGATCGGCTACGATGTCATTCTTGAAACCTCGTATCCGTACCTCATAACCATCGAGGATGGCAGTTCCATTGGAATGAGGGTCACGGTCGTCGCCCACTTCAGGGGATCTCAGGGCGTCAAAATTGAACAAGATGCCTTCGTCGGGCCGGGCGTCATTATTCTCCCAAACGTCGTGGTTGGTCGGGGAGCCGTGGTTACCGCTGGGAGCGTGGTAACGCGATCCGTACCTCCTATGACGGTTGTCCAAGGGAATCCGGCGGTTCCAGTTGCCAGATGCGGGATCCCACTCAGGGAGGACGTCTCCTTGAAAGAGTTTTCCAGACGTCTGAAACCGCTGGCTTCTAGCGTACGGGGATCAGAGGGAGTACCAGAAGAGCGCGGGTGAGGGCCGATAGGCGCGGACCCGAAGCCCGGAAAGGAGGGACCGAGAATGAAACTAGCTATCCCCTACATCGGCGAACTGCGGCCTGCTGACGCTCGGATGCTACGACTTGCCGAGTTCCTGGGGATACCTTGTGAAGCGCTTGCTTTGGCGAAAGTGTCCGAACATGCAGAGTACCTGAAAAAGGTTATCCCAGATCGCTGTTCGTGTTTAGTCGTCAATACACAAGTAATGAAGGAGTGGGTCGGGGTGAACGGCATTCCGACCGATCTAGTTACCTTCCTCTTGTCCCGTTTTACGCACCTTGTGGTGCATGGACTCCGCGCCGATGCTTTCGACAGCGAACTGGTTGCCGCTCTGTCGAAGGGCGTACTGCAGTCTGTGGATGGAATCAGCGGGGAGAGTGCTGCTTACGTGATCGCCAACGGCTCCAAGGATGTCTGCGAAGCATTTTCGGGACTTTCGTTGGGCCCGGTGAATCCCGTCAACGATCATGTGATGTCCCTCATCGGCAACGACCCTGCGGTGCGGCAACTGATTTCGATTGGCGGTCGGCCCTTTATGGCCACAATAAGGCGGGAAGGAGCCGAAATCCTCTTTGTCGCCAGTGAGGACGTCGCGGACCTAACCGCTGAGGTTGGCAACACGCCCCTGTCCGAGTATTTTTCTCGGCTTCTGCCCCACGCAATGGCGCTGCGGTATGTGGCTGGGAACGAGTGCTGGCGGCCTTGCAAAGCCTACGCTTCGATCATCATCGATGATCCACTTCTGCGAGAGAGCTATGGGTTTCTGAATTTCGAATCTCTGCTGCATCTCGCAGAGCAACACAATTTCCACACAGCAATTGCGTTTATTCCTCACAACTTCCGAAGAAATTCTTCTCGAATCACGCGCATATTCCGGGAAAACGCCGCGCGGCTGTCGATCTGTTTCCACGGAAACGATCACCTCGAGGCAGAGTTTGCGTCAACCGACTTAGTTCTCCTCAACACCTTGCTCGCGATCGCAGAGGATCGGATGAATGCGCACCACCAGATCACTGGCCTCCCTTGTGACAGGGTAATGGTGTTTCCGCAGGGGAGCTTTTCTATCGAAGCAATGAAGGTCCTCAAATCCCACAACTTCTACGCGGCGGTGAACACGGTGCCTCACCCTCTGGAACAGCCCGTTCGACTCACAATCGGTGAATTAGCCCAACCTGCCGTACTTCGATATGGAGGTTTTCCGTTATTCATTCGCAAACCTATCCGGCAAACCGAGAGCCACGATATCGCTTTTAACTTGTTCTTTGGCCGTCCCGTTCTGATCGTCGAGCACCACGACGTGTTTCGACGTCCGGAGTCACTGGTTGAGATCGCCGCAAAAATAAACTCAGTGGCGTCTGAAGTACATTGGTCTAACCTCGCGACAGTGGTTAGCAACTCAATTCTGACGCGAAGAACGCCTAATGGTACGTACGATGTTCGCCCTTATTCGGGTACCGTACGAATCTCGAACGACTCGGGTTCGATCACACATTATTCGATTGAGTGGGGCGACTCTTGCGATGGCGCTTCGATTGAGCAAGTGCTTAGGGACGGAACGCCCTGTTGTGGTTTCCAGATCGATGATGCTAGACTCCGCCTTTCAGTGGAATTAACTCCCGGTAGTTCGCAGACATTCTCTTTGGTTAATCGAAACGTTCAAGCCACCGTTAGAAACCTCGGCCTACGTTGGAATGCTCAGGCTTTCTTACGAAGAAGGCTTTCTGAAGTCAGGGACAATTACCTCAGTAAGAACCAACATCTCTTAACGGCTGCCAAGGCCATTCAACGGCGGTTTCTGAAAGTTTGACTCTTTTCCCCTTACATGCAACCGCCATGGGCCAAAATATACGAGCACTAGCATCGATCCGTGAGAAGAGTGTTTCCCTTTGTGGGTCACTGAGGCAACGACCGGTGGCCTACGTCACCAGGCATAAGCGCTTCTATATACATACCCTTGAAGTGGAGCATTAGAAGCCCAGAGATAACCCCTCGGCCTTGACTCGATCAGCCCCGACCAGAACCACTTTCTTAGGGCGCTTGTGATCTTTCTGACATTTGGTATTAGTTGCATGCTGCAGCGGTCGCCACGTCACAGTTGACGGGGAGACACTTTCCCGGCGCCCATGCGGAATTTCTCACCTTCAGCCAATCTCAAAGCCTCACCCGGAGAATAGTCCGTGGTTCAAAGAACCGTTTCAGCTTGAGGATCGGTTTTTCGAGCAGATTCCAAGACATGGCCGCGAGAGCGTACGTGATAGCAGTAGTCATCGGCAGCATCAGAAACCGATGCTCGTCCAGACGAAACGTTCTCGCTGCATCAAGCGGGATCTTTTCCAGTAAATAGATTCCATAACTGATCGTTCCCGTATAGACCAAAAACCGGTTTGTCAGAACGGCATGCAACCATCTCTGCGGCGAGAACAAAGCGAGATAGATGAAAGAAACCGAGGCGAGCGCCGTCAACGAGAAAACAATCCACCGTGCATGGAGTGTCGTTTCGACCGTAAGAGCGACCGGGACTGCGACAAGAAATACGATCCATGCCCGCGTCAAGAACTGCGCTGGTGAAAAACTGACCGAACGGATAACAATTGCCAGAAGTGCCCCAGCCATTAGGCCGTCCAAGCGGCAGAACGTGTTCGAGTAGATATTGGCCTGATGTGCCGACAGATAAAGACGCAGGACCGGAGAAAGACAAATCACCGCGAGAGTAATCTTGCGAAGCTGGGCCTCAGTGCAGAACCGCACTACCAGAGGCCACACCAAGTAGAATTGTTCTTCGACGGCGAGCGACCAGGTAACGCCAAGCGGTCCGGTGGCCATGGGCGGAACGGGAACCAGGAGATTCTGCAGGAAAATTGGGAAAGCCCACCACGGCGACGATCGTGCTTCAAATACGGCGTGGGCCTCTGAGGGACGTAGCAACGGAACAATCACGAACATGAAAAGCAGGACGGAATAATATAGAGGCCATATTCGCAAACAGCGCCGGGCGTAGAAGTTTCTGAAATAGCCATCGGACTGCTTCGTGTCCAGCAAAATCCCTGTGATCAGGAATCCGGACAACACAAAAAACAGATCCACGCCCATCCATCCATCGTCCGAGATGAGGTGCAAAAAGTGTGAAGGATACTTGTCGGTGTTGTGCACTAACACCAAGAGCACTGCGATGCCGCGAACCGCATCCAGTTGAGGGATTTTCTTCGTACTGGCGATTTCTAACGTCTCCAGTTCTATCGCCCACCCCATCCGACTGGGTGAACGGTGCGAGCAATCGGTTACAGGACGGGCCAAATCCGAAGCGCGAAGTGAATTCGAAAGGCGAGAACAGCCCCTCTTCCAATAAGGCTGAGCGAATTTAGACGAGGCTTGCAAATCGATTACTTCCGCGGAATCGAGGCTTGGGCTGTGTTCGAGCGACCACCCTCTCGCGTACCTTCGCGATCAGCTGCGACGATGTAATAAAAATACTTGTGTCGAAGCTGGACGAAATAATCGATACAATTTATGGCCGCGATAGGATTCTGGTTGATCTTACTGAACGTCGAGGAGGTCTTGTCACGACGATACACGTTGTGCCCACTACGCTTGGGGAAGTGCTGGCTTTCCACGAAAGAATGCCACTGTGCGACGATGGCCTGGCCTTCCTTGAGTCGACATTTCCGGCGTGCAACTCGGCGCATCCTCGGCAGCTTGCGAGCCAGACCTGCCAGCATAGGCGGTCCCTGGCAGGCAGATTCCACTCATAAGGAAGATGAGCGCTCCGAGCAAATTCACGGATTTCTGGACAATCGCAAAAAGTGGTTCGCGCGATACTCGAACCCGCTTGTGGAGCACGACTGTTACTCAATCTCAAGTTGTACAAACTTTGAGTTTAGAAAGGCAGACTTTGAAGGATATCGGCGATACGCTCACCTGCACGCCCATCCCACAGCGGGGGTATAGTTCCCTTCTTGGCTTTTCCCGCGACGATCTTCGACAACTCGGAACTGAGCTTATCTCTGTCCTGCCCAACAATTACGTTTGTACCTAAACTGACCGTAACCGGACGTTCCGTGTTTTCGCGCAGGGTTAAGCACGGAATTCTCAGGTAAGTGGTTTCTTCCTGGATCCCGCCAGAATCAGTGATGACCACTGCGGCACGGCTCTGCAGAGCCAGGAATTCGATGTACGGCAACGGTTCCGATAGATGTAGCTTTTCAACCTTGAGACCGAACGCCGCAATCCGTTGACGTGTCCTGGGGTGTACGGGAAAAACCACTTCCAAGTCCTCATTTATTTCGAGTAGGGATTCGAGAACGCCCTTGAGAGTTTCGCTGTCGTCCACGTTGGAAGGCCGATGCAACGTGACCAGAGCGTAGCGCTCGGGGAATCCATTTTGTCGGCATTGCTGAGCGGCGGGCAAGAGACGCACCAGGGAGTCGATCATGACATTCCCGACCCGAAAGATCTTCTCGGCCGGAACGCCTTCATGCTTTAGATTCGCGTCGCCGTCTTCGGAGGGAGTGAACAGGAAATCAGCTAGTCGGTCAGTGACCATCCGATTGATCTCCTCCGGCATACGCCAGTCAAAAGAGCGGAGTCCAGCTTCTACATGGCCGACCCGGACGCCTAATTTCGCACAAACCAGGGCTGCCGCAACCGTGGAGTTGACATCCCCATAAACCAAGACGACATCCGGCTTGCGCTCCAGGACGATTGGTTCGAAACGACTGATGATCTCCGCCGTTTGCCGCGCATGGCTACCGGAACCAACACCCAGGTTTACATCTGGGGCCGGAATTTCAAGCTGGGAGAAAAAGACATCGGACATGTTGGCGTCATAGTGCTGGCCGGTGTGCACGAGTGTCTGCTTCACCGCTGGCCGCTTTCCGAGCGCGTGCAACACGGGCGCCGCTTTCATGAAGTTCGGGCGAGCCCCGACGACGTGAAGAATATGCATAACTATCTTGAACTCCTATGGTAGCTCAGCTGGACCTTAAGCCTGAACCTCGTATTCGAGGCGATCTCCAACCGCCTTGGCAAAGGCAAGTTTGGCGCGTTCGGAGCCAGTGCCTTCGATTTGCCATTTACCATCGTGATTGACCAAACGCATCTTGCTGCGCGATCGCCACCAATCGTCGATGTCCCCCGGGACAGCGAACCAGATTCTTTTCTCCGCGCCCAGCTGCCGCAAAAAGCTCAGGAGATCCCTATAGATAGATTGCGCCCTCTTTTCGATTACGTAATCGGGATGCACGATAAAACTCACCAGACCGTGTTTCTTCATTATCAGCTCGGTCTGAGCCTTCCATAGATTCAGCGAATACTCGTTGAGCAAGTGAAACAGCGCGTAATCCTGAATCGTTGTGAGAGGAATTTCCAACATGTCTCCGATGAAATATGGCATCACCGCACAGCACCCACCGCGCTGGGGATCGACGTGCGCGACGTTTGGAACCGACATATCGAAAGAGAACTCAAGCGCATCGTACCAATCGACATTTCTGTAAAGGACCGCAGCGCGAAAACCCTTGGCCTCATATTCCCTACCGTATCCATTAATTTTCTGAGCACGGCGCAGGAATTCTCCCCGACTGCGAAAGAGATGGCCATCGTGATTGAGGTCCTGAATGTTTACCTCGAACCCCCGGTCGCGAATGCTTTGAATAAATGGCGGAGACGTTATACCGTTCCTCGGGCACCACCTGGATCGATGCCTTGATGCTGAAAGAGTCATCGATGTCCATCAACTCAGAGCAGAATGTCTTCCCTTTCTCCGTCTCGAGGTCGTGTGTCATGGCTACACAGCTATGACCGCCTTCGGGCCAGAACCAAACGATAGGTATCCTATCAACACCTTTAACCTTCATGGATAACAGCAACAGCTTTTCGCACAAGTCTTCGACGACCAACGCTGTGTTCCCCAAGCCCCGCGCAGAGACGCTTGCGCTACATCTGGAGTCTCGAGCCCCCTCTAACGTCCGCAATGTCACATTTAGTTCCTTGCAGCACCGCCGTCCTGGAGTGACGCTCAATCTTCCGAAACGTATCCACGTACTCATCCTCTGAACAGCCTACCTGCAATTTAGTTTGTCTCTCACGCAAGCGATGAAGGTATAATTACGAAAGTCATCTTGAAATTTCGGTTCTAAGCAAGTTATTTTAACGGGTTAAGGTGCGCTTTGCGCGGCCTTCTTCTGGTCTGCGAAGGAAATGCGGTGATGGTCTATCCCGTCATGAACTCATGAACTCAAAAATTCCGGTCAACGTCGAACCCCGACCGCCCGACATTATTCATCTTACGCCAAGCACAGATGAGAATTGTGTGGGTCGCAAACAATAAGTGTTGTTTGAAATAAATCCTATTTCGTGAACGAAGGTCGAACCACGAGGTATGCCTTCCAGTCAGTGATGCATTATGTTTTTCGAGTATGGCAGCATGTCCCATGTGCGCCAAAACGCCAGCATTTCCTTCTGGCGACCAAGAGAGACCCGAATGTAAGTGTCCATGGAAGGAAAACGGGGTCCAATCAGAATATTGTTTTTACGAAAGTGCTGAATCACATCGTTAGCCGGATGAAAGGTATTCATCATTACAAAGTTGGCATGGGAATCAATGGGTTTAAGCGCTCGAGTCATTGCTTGATTGAAAAACTCCTGACGATCGTTCGCGTTTTGCTGAACGAAAGCGCTCACTCCATCGGCGTCGTCCAGCGCAGCTGCGGCCGCTCGGGTGACTATCGCGTTAATGTTGTTTTCGGTGGTGAACTTCCGCAACTGCTGAACGATTTTCGGTGATGCTACAGCGTACCCTAGCCTCAATCCTGCCAACCCATAGACTTTGGAAAAAGTACGAACGACGATGACTTTCTCATCGTCGAGCGGGCGATCAATGAACGACGCGTACATTCCGGACGATCCAGCATAGTGGTGATAGGCTTCATCGATCACGACAAAGGTGGACGCCGAAAGCGCACCGATAAACTTTTCCAAATCTTTACGAGGGGTCAAGGTCGCGGTCGGATTGTTAGGGTTGCAGATATAAATTAGCGACGTCGAAGCACTCGCCCGCGCCAGCATGTTGTCGAGGTCATGGGCAAATCTCGGGGTCAAGGGAACGGATACAACCTCAGAGCCGGCTGCGCGTGCATAGTGTTCCATGGCTTCGAAAGTCGGGAGAGCCTGGATCAGTTGCTTGCCATTGCCAAGCAATGCGGAAGCGGCCATGCGGAAGATTTCCGTAGATCCGCAACCTAGCAGCACCTGTTCCGGCTTCACATGGTGCAAGTTGGCGATGCTCTCCGCCAGAGCGTCGTATTGCATGTACGGATAGCGATTCGAGCTCCCGGTTGCTGACTGCACGGCTTCGGCTACTTTTGCTGAGGGACCGTATGCATTTTCATTGCGGTTTAATCGAATAAGACCCTGATCTTGCTCGAAGCGGGAGGGTTCGAATATTGGGACCCGCAACACTCCTGTCAGAGGCCATTGCATCGCTGAGGTCGTCGCCGCACCAAGACCAAAGCGGAAGAAGTCCCTGCGCGATGTAATCATTCTGTCTCCATGAAGATTGTAGATTCCTGCGGAATTCTACCGTGTAGTAGATCGCTAGGCGAGGTAGCTGGCAAGGTTCTCACCTAGCCAAGGGAGAGATAGCCTGCTACCGGGCTACTCCAGTCGTGTACTCCGAAGAGCGCTCCCGCCCTTTGAGACGACTTAAGAGTTCGACCGATACGGGACTTAGCAGGGCGGTCTTTCAGGCAAGAGGCTTAGGCTAGACGCGGCCATGCGTGAGCCCACTGCAATTTAAGGATGTGTGGCATTAGTAATTCATCTTGCTCGCTTGTCTTTGGCGATGCCTGCGCAAGGGTATGTAAAGTCGAGGAATCGACAAGTTCAATTAATTGAAGGTCCAACTGAGAACATCTTGAATCGATGTTAACCCTCCCGTGCCTCCTGTGAACCCCACCAGCGCCGTCGTGCTTCCCACTTCCGTCGGTATGTTCACCGTCCAATTGGTCGTGAAATTCGCATTCGTCGTCGCATCCGTGATCGATAGCGTCAGCACTGTCCCGTTGTAGCTGAGCTGCACATTCATCACGTCTCCGCTCAGCGGCACCACTCCCGAACTCGTCATGTCCACCGCCGGCACCGTCGGCGCCGCTCCGTTCTCATACATCCCCGTCGAGTCCGTCCCCTCTCCCGCATTGCTGTAAATATCGAACTTCACAGCCACACTGTTCCCGATGTCCTCATACCCCAACCCACCTCCTCCAAGCCCCAGCGCTGTCGCCGCTCCGTTCTGTATCACAAAAGCCATCCCGTCGGCATCGGCATCCGTCATCTGGAAACTGAAGTTCGTGGTGAAAGTCTGCACGTTCACCGGCGTGGTGTAGAAAGCGCTACTCGCCTCCCCTCCCCCTCCATTGGTCAACCGCAGCCGTGTCCCGCTCAGCGTCGTGCTGCCGTTGAGCTGCAACCCGCTAGAGCTGCTGAACCCGCTACCGTAGTTGATCAAAAATGCCGTTGGGGTTGCGCTCACCTGACTGGAGTTCCCACTCTGCCCCGCCGTGTTCACCGCCGCGACCACGTAGTAGTAGGTCGTCCCGTTCGTCACTCCCGTGTCTGTGTAGCTGGTCGTGGTCGGACTCCCAATCGTTGTGTATGGTCCTCCGCTGGTCGTCGAGCGCTTCACGTTGTAACTGGTTGCCCCACTCGACGCACTCCAACTCAATCCCACCTGCGCGTTCCCCGCCGTCGCTATCAGATTCGTCGGCACCGGTGGTATCGCCAGCTGGGGCGTCGCACTTACCTGGCTGGAGTTCGCACTCTGTCCCGCCGTGTTCACCGCTGCCACCACGTAGTAGTACGTCGTCCCGTTCGTCACTGCCGTATCCGTATAACTTGTCGTCGTTGGACTCCCAATCGTCGTGTATGGTCCCCCGCTCGTCGTCGACCGCTGCACGTTGTAGCTGGTTGCCCCACTCGACGCACTCCAGCTCAACCCCACCTGCCCGTTCCCCGCCGTCGCTACCAAGTTCGTCGGTGCCGGTGGCACTCCCAGCGGCGTCGCACTTACTTGGCTGGAGTTCGCACTCTGTCCCGTCGCGTTCACGGCTGCGACCACGTAGTAGTACGTCGTCCCGTTCGTCACTCCTGTGTCCGTGTAACTTGTCGTGGTCGGACTTCCAATCGTCGTGTATGGTCCCCCGCTCGTCGTCGACCGCTTCACGTTGTAGCTTGTTGCCCCACTCGACGCACTCCAACTCAATCCCACCTGCGCATTCCCGGGTGTTGCCACCAGATTCGTCGGTGCTGGCGGTATCCCCACCTGTGGTGTCGCACTTACTTGGCTGGAATTCGCACTCTGTCCCGCCGTGTTCACCGCCGACACTACGTAGTAGTACGTCGTCCCGTTCGTCACTCCTGTGTCTGTGTAACTGTTCGTCGTCGGACTCCCAATCGTCGTGTACGGTCCCCCGCTCGTCGTCGACCGCTGCACGTTGTAGCTGGTTGCCCCACTCGACGCACTCCAACTCAACCCTACCTGCGCGTTCCCCGGCGTCGCTACCAAGTTCGTTGGCGCCGGTGGAGGATTCGTGTTCGACCCTGTATTGTAGGTCCAACTCAGAACGTCTTGAATCGCCGTATCCCCTCCCGAGCCTCCCGTGAACCCTACCAGTGCCGTCGTGCTTCCCACCTCCGTCGGAATGTTCACCGTCCAACTGGTCGTGAAATTCGCGTTCGTCGTCGCATCCGTGATCGACAGGCCCAGCGTTGTCCCGTTGTAGCTGAGCTGCACATTCATCACGTCTCCGCTCAACAGCACCACTCCCGAACTCGTCATGTCCACCGCCGGCACCGTCGGCGCCGCTCCGTTCTCATACATCCCCGTGGAGTCCGTCCCCTCCCCCGCATTGCTGAAAATATCGAACTTCACCGCCACACTGTTCCCTATGTCCTCATACCCCAGGCCGCCTCCTCCCAGTCCCAGCGCCGTCGCCGCTCCGTTCTGTATAACAAACGCCATCCCGTCGGCTTGCGCATCGGTCATCTGGAAACTGAAGTTCGTGGTGAAACTCTGCACGTTCACTGGCGTGGTATAGAACGCGCTACTCGACTCCCCTGATTGTCCATTGGTCAGCCGCAGCCGCGACCCGCTCAGCGTCGTGCTCCCGTTCAATTGCAACCCGCTCGAGGAACTGAACCCGCTACCGTAATTGATCAAAAACGCCGTGGGTGTCGCACTTACCTGGCTGGAGTTCGCACTCTGCCCCGCCGTATTCACCGCCGCGACCACGTAGTAGTAGGTCGTCCCGTTGGTCACCCCTGTGTCTGTGTAACTGGTCGTGGTCGGACTTCCGATCGTCGTGTACGGTCCCCCGCTCGTCGTCGAGCGCTGCACGCTGTAACTCGTCGCTCCACTCGATGCGCTCCAGTTCAACCCGACCTGCGCATTCCCCGCCGTCGCTACCAGATTCGTCGGTGTCGGTGGTACGGCCAGCTGCGGTGTCGCACTAACCTGACTGGAGTTCGCACTCTGTCCCGCCGTGTTCACTGCCGCGACCACGTAGTAGTAAGTCGTCCCATTGGTCACTCCTGTGTCCGTGTAACTGGTCGTGGTCGGACTTCCGATCGTCGTGTACGGTCCTCCACTCGTCGTCGATCTCTTCACGTTGTAACTGGTTGCCCCACTCGACGCACTCCAACTCAATCCCACCTGCGCGTTCCCGGGCGTTGCTACGAGATTCGTCGGCGCCGGTGGCACTCCCATCGGCGTCGCGCTGACTTGGCTTGAATTCGCACTCTGCCCCGCCGTGTTCACCGCCGCGACCACGTAGTAGTAGGTCGTCCCGTTCGTCACCCCCGTGTCCGTGTAACTCGTCGTGGTCGGACTCCCAATCGTTGTGTATGGTCCACCGCTCGTCGTTGACCGTTGCACGTTGTAACTCGTCGCCCCACTCGACGCGCTCCAACTCAACCCCACCTGCGCATTCCCCGCCGTCGCTACCAAGTTCGTCGGCACCGGTGGTATCCCCACCTGCGGCGTCGCACTTACCTGGCTGGAGTTCGCACTCTGTCGCGCCGTGTTTACCGCCGCGACCACGTAGTAGTAGGTCGTCCCGTTCGTTACTCCCGTGTCCGTATAGCTGGTCGTCGACGGCGTCGCTATCGAAGTGTACGGTCCTCCGCTCGTCGTCGACCGTTTCACGTTGTAACTCGTCGCTCCACTCGACGCGCTCCAACTCAACCCCACCTGCGCGTTCCCCGCCGTCGCTACGACGTTCGTCGGTACCGGCGGTATTGCCAGCTGTGGCGTCGCACTCACCTGACTGGAGTTCGCACTCTGCCCCGCCGTGTTCACCGCTGATACTACGTAGTAGTAGGTCGTCCCGTTCGTCACTGCCGTATCTGTGTAACTGGTCGTCGTCGGACTGGCGATTGTTGCGTATGGTCCCCCACTCGTCGTGGAACGCTGCACGTTGTAACTGGTCGCCCCACTCGACGCACTCCACGTCAACCCCACTTGCGCGTTCCCCGCCGTCGCTACAAGGTTTGTCGGCGCTGGTGGAGGAGTCGTGTTCGACCCGGTATTGTAGGTCCAACTCAAAACGTCTTGAATCGCCGTATCCCCTCCCGAGCCTCCCGTGAATCCCACCAGTGCCGTCGTGCTTCCCACCTCCGTCGGGATGTTCACCGTCCAACTGGTCGTAAATTTCGCACTCGTGGTCGCATCCGTGATCGTCAGCGTCAGCGTTGTACCGTTGTAGCTGAGCTGCACGTTCATCACGTCTCCGCTCAGCAGCACCACTCCCGAACTCGTCATGTCGACCGCCGGCACCGTCGGCGTCGCTCCGTTCTCATACATCCCCGTCGAGTCCGTCCCTTCTCCCGCATTGCTGTATATGTCGAATTTCACCGCCACGCTGTTCCCGATGTCCTCGTACCCCAGCCCCCCCCCCCCTTGCCCCAGCGATGTCGCTGCTCCGTTCTGAATCACAAACGCCATCCCATCCGCCTGCGCATCCGTCATCTGGAAACTGAAGTTCGTGGTGAAACTCTGCACGTTCACCGGCGTGGTATAGAAAGCGCTACTCGACTCCCCTGACTGTCCATTGGTCAGCCGCAGCCGCGTCCCGCTCAGCGTCGTGCTCCCGTTCAACTGCAACCCGCTCGAGGAGCTGAACCCGCTGCCGTAATTGATCAAGAACGCCGTCGGTGTCGCACTCACCTGGCTGGAGTTCGCACTCTCTCCCGCCGTGTTAACTGCAGCCACTACGTAGTAGTACGTCGTCCCGTTGGTCACCCCTGTGTCCGTGTAACTGGTCGTCGTCGGACTCCCAACCGTCGTGTATGGTCCCCCGCTCGTCGTCGACCGCTGCACGCTGTAACTCGTCGCCCCACTCGATGTACTCCAGCTCAACCCAACTTGCGCGTTCCCCGCTGTCGCCACCAGATTCGTCGGCACCGGCGGTATCCCTGGCGGCTCCGGGGTTGCGTTGACCGGGCTGGAATTCGCACTCTGTCCCGCCGTGTTCACTGCCGCGACCTCGTAGTAGTAGGTCGTCCCGTTCGCCACTCCTAAATCCGTGAAACTGTTCGTCGTCGGAGTGCCGATCGTCACGTACCCGTTGTTATCAATACTTGTCATCGACCGCTGTACGTTGTAACTGGTCGCCCCACTTGACGCATTCCAGGTCAACCCCACTTGCGCGTTCCCCGGCGTCGCTACCAGGTTCGTCGGTACCGGTGGTATTGCCAGCTGCGGCGTTGCACTCACCTGACTGGAGTTCGCACTCTGCCCCGCCGCGTTCACTGCTGCCACTACGTAGTAGTAGGTCGTCCCGTTCGTCACTCCCGTGTCCGTGTAACTGTTCGTCGTCGGAGTGCCAATCGTCGTGTACGGTCCCCCGCTCGTCGTCGACCGCTGCACGTTGTAGCTTGTCGCACCAACCGACGCACTCCAACTCAACCCCACCTGCGCGTTCCCCGCCGTCGCCAACAGATTCGTCGGTACCGGTGGAGGGCCGCTGTCCGAACTAGTACTGTAGGTCCAACCCAGAACATCTTGAATTGCCGTTTCCCCTCCCGAGCCGCCCGTGAATCCTACCAGCGCCGTCGTACTCCCCACCTCCGCCGGAATGTTCACTGTCCAATTGGTCGTGAAATTCGCATTCGTCGTCGCATCCGTGATCGATAGGGTCAGGGTTGTCCCGTTGTAGCTGAGCTCTGCATTCATCACGTCTTCGCTCAGCAGCACCACTCCCGAACTCGTCATGTCCACCGCCGGCACCGTCGGTGCCGCTCCGTTCTCATACATCCCCGTCGAGTCCGTCCCCTCCCCCGCATTGCTGAAAATATCGAACTTCACCGCCACACTGTTCCCGATACCCTCGTACCCCAGCCCCCCTCCTCCTTGCCCCAGCGCCGTCGCCGCTCCGTTCTGAATCACAAACGCCATCCCATCCGCCTGCGCATCCGTCATCTGGAAACTGAAGTTCGTGGTGAAACTCTGCACGTTCACCGACGTGGTATAGAAAGCGCTGCTCGACTCCCCTGACTCTCCATTGGTCAGCCGCAGCCGCGTCCCGCTCAGCGTCGTGCTCCCGTTCAACTGCAACCCGCTCGAACTGCTGAACCCGCTACCGTAGTTGATCAAAAACGCCGTCGGGGTCGCACTCACCTGGCTGGAGTTGGCACTCTGTCCCGCCGTGTTCACCGCTGCCACTACATAGTAGTAGGTCGTCCCGTTCGTCACTCCCGTGTCCGTGTAACTGGTCGTCGTCGGACTGGCAATCGCCGTGTATGGTCCCCCGCTCGTCGTCGACCGCTGCACGCTGTAACTCGTGGCCTCGTTCGACGCGTTCCAGCTCAACCCCACCTGCCCGTTACCTGCTGTCGCCACCAGATTCGTCGGCGGTGGCGGTACCACTAGTTGCGGCGTCGCGCTCACTTGGCTCGAATTCGCACTCTGCCCCGCCGAGTTCACCGCCGCCACCACGTAGTAGTAGGTCGTCCCGTTCGTCACCCCTGTGTCCGTATAACTGGTCGTCGTCGGACTCGCAATCGTTGTGTACGGTCCCCCACTGGTCGTCGACCGCTGTACGTTATAGCTAGTCGCAAAACTCGACGCACTCCAGCTCAACCCCACCTGGACGTTCCCCGGTGTCGCCACCAGATTCGTCGGCGGTGTCGGTATCTGATTTGCAACCAGAACAAAACTCGCGAGCGAAGGCACGCCAGAGCTGTTGAGAAGGAACAACATGTAGTATCCGGGAGGCGCTATGTTACCGTTGGGCGGCGCCGTGACGGTCAAGGTTCCATTCCCAGCGGTGAAGGAAAGCCCTACCTCGCGCTGATCCATCCCAAAAGCGTGGGTCACGGTGCCGTTGCGTACCAGAACGACCGAAGAGATACTTGCCGCATTCGGCGTCGTGACACTGAAGTTATTGCCGTATGTAATGGAACCTGGCGCGGCGGTGATTGTAGGGCGGGTGGCCAGCGAGCCGTCCGCGTTGAAAAGGTATGCAGGTTGATAACTTTCTACTGTGTTGTTGTACGTGCCCCGCTCCGGATTGCCTCCGGCAAGCCAAACCGTCGCGTCGGGCAGGAGCAACGCCACTGAGTGATACAGACGCTCCGATGCGTTCGCTCCTGCTGAGGAAAACGTGTTGGTCGCAGGATTGTACAAGTCCGCATTCAAACTCAGAGTGCTCGTATCCTCGTCGTTCACGGATCCACCAACGGCCAGAATCTGGCCGTTGGGCAAGATCACCGCATTCATCTCGATACGCGCCTCGGACATGTTGGGCCCGTACACCCAGGCAGGGTCGGACGCCCCCAGATCGATGATCTCTGTGGTGTTAGTGGCAGGGCTATTGCCGCCCATGATGATGATCTTCGGGTCGTAATTGTTGGCGGGCGTCAGTGGCAGCAGGACTGACGAACCGTAGGTCCGGCTGCAGCAGTAATTGGTGCTAGCGACGTTCAGGGTCCAGCTATCGGTGGAAGGATTGAACAAGGCAGAGCTAGTAGTCGAACCAGAGTAAAAAACCTGGCCGTCAGGCAAGAGATGCAGACGCGGATAGAGCGGCGGTGTCCAGGAAGCGATATATTGCGTGCTCCACCCCGAGCCTTCGGTGTAGATTTCTACCGCATTGTTTGTCACGCCCGTCTCGTTCGTTCCCGAGAACGTCATGATCTGGCCATCACCAAGAGTCAGTAATGTCGGGTACCAGCGCCCGTGCGCCATGTTTGGCACGGTGCTGAATGTGTTGGTTGACGGATCAAATATCGAGCTCGCCAGTGCGCCATAGAACGGGTCATATTGGATCGTGCCGCCATTGATCAGTGCGCGCCCATCCGGCAATAGCACCATGCCATTACAGAACATGTCCCAAGAAACCGAGAACTGAGTGATAGCTCCGGTGAAAGGGTTCACCAGCAACGCTCCGGAACCATTCGACGGTCCGTAGGGCGGACCTGAAGGACAGCCGGACTGACCGGGCGCACAATTCCCTGAACCGGCAACCACCAGAATTTCACCATTCGCCAACAGAGCCGTATGGATGGGGTTGATCGGCATCGTGTACGAAAGCGTGCTCCACGTCCCAGTGACGTTTGCCTGGCCGCGCACTGTGGGGACCAGCACGCCGAAGGCGAGCAGCAGGACCAACGCAGAAGCAGTATGATTTATAGAGACGGGCTTGCCACAGTTCACGATTTTTCTCTCCCCATTTATCCAGCTCCAAGGCTCGGGGCGCAGCTAGTTCAACACGAACCAGCTCAGCGCTTGACCAAGTTTCCCGACCCACCGTCGGTTTCGCAGTTGCCCGTTGCGCTGCCGTTCAGAATGTACGTAGACTTCAGCTGGGTGCCGGTCTTATCAAGCGTGCCATGCAGCGTAATGTTGTGGCCTTCTTCGTCGCTGCCGGCGAGCTCCACTTTCGCACCGCTAACCGTGACTTTGAGTTGCACAGCTTTCAGGCAATTTGAATCGAGGCTGGAGTCGCCGATGAAATTTCCGCCCGCATCTTGACTAATCACGACCGTCATCGAGAAAGGCGCGACATTTGCGTGCTTCGGAAAAAAGGTGCCGGACCAGGTCCCTGTAACATCGATTTGCCCCGCAGCGGTAGGGGCTTGCGCGCTCTTTGCGTCGGCCGGGCTGGAAGCATACAGAGAGCCGGCGCTAATAAGGGTGAACAGCAGAAATATACCAACCAGATTGTGGAACGGACCTACTTTGCTCGTCATATTTCTCCCCAGGAGACATCTCAGTAGATTCATGAATCAGAAGCTCACCTTTGGAATCCGTGATACTTCCGTCAGCTTCGGCGATTTCTAGGCGCATCGATGTGAAAGCAGAGGTAAGGGTGCTCGCCGTTAAAACACCTAAGTATTGCGCCAGGGGATTACCAGGGACCGGTATCGGGGGGAGAATCCTCTATTCAAACCTTGCTATGATTCGCGAGAAATTGTGAACAGAGGGTACGAACCGATTTGACACTATCTCCTGCCTGTTGGAGTGTCAAGATGAAAAGTGTTGCAACCGTTTGCAGAACTTTGCAACCTCGTGTCCGCAAGCAGGAAGTTATGAATCTACTGCAACTTGCGAGCATCGTGCCGGTTTACCGAAGGGCTCAATTGTCCCCGGCGGGGCCAGAATTAGTAATGAAATCTTCCTTCGAAGGGCCGCAATGTAACCTGCCGAAGGCTGCTCCTCGAGCGGACGGATCCAACCACTTCCGTTATTGAGCTTTTGCGTTCAGACACACGGCAGTTTCTCCCGCTTGCGCCCAACCTCCCGCGACTGATGATAGGACTCGACCATCATCCCGGCAACCAACCATACTGCGAGCCGGCGACCGAAGCGTCGCGAGGGATCAAGTGTGACCATCCACCGTAGAGTGCCGACCGCAAACCTGCGAAAGAGACTAAGTGGAATTCCGCTGACCGACCACTTTGTGTCCGCGACACCAATTTCCCGAATGTCGGAACGAGCCTTGTTAAACCACCAAGCCAAGAAATATTCTCTCTGAAGCCTTTTCTGTGGCACTTCGTGATGAACGACGGCGGCCGGCTCATACTTGAGCCGCTCACCCGCTTTCAGCAAGCGACCGCTAAACTCGGTGTCCTCGTTGTTGCGGATCTTACCGTTCAGCCCAGGTCCCAAGTCCGTTCGGAAAAAACCATATTTCTCGAACACCCTCCGGTGAAAAGCCATATTCGTGCCAAACGGAGGGTCACTGAGTGGACGAGCTTCTCCACCCAAGTCGAACATTACTAGCGGCGCCATACCAAACCACTCTTTTTGCGGGAGCCAAGCTGGCGGCGCGCATGGCCAGTGAGGAAGAATTCGTCCGCCCGCACCCGCCCACTCGCCGCTGTATAAATCGGCTGTGAGATTCTGCAGCCACGTGGATTCCACAATCACGTCGTCATCCACGAAGGCGAGAACCTCGCCGCGAGCCTCACTGATCGCGGTGTTGAGGGCATACGATTTGCCCTGTCGCGGCTCAAACAGGTAACGGAAACGTCCGGGATATCGACGGCAGAAATCCTCGACCACCTCGCGCGTGCGGTCGGTCGAGTTGTTGTCCACTACCAGAACTTCCCACTCAATACCTTGCGGCAGCGTGGAAGCGGCGACACTACTGAGGGCGCTTTCCAAAGTCTGGCAGCGGTTGTACGTGCATAAAATGACTGTGACGTTCACTAGTTCTCTTATAGCTCTTTATCCGCGCCGCCGAACAATTAAGTTAGAGGGACCGTCTTCCTCTGCGAATCCTTCGAGGAGAAAGATTCTGTCGCTTCCAACAGCTTTGCCTCGATCAGGCACCAAAGGTGAAGTATGGCTGGATCTGCGCGGTCAACGGGCGCTTGGGACGACGCCTGAGAATGTGGTCACACTTAATCCGGGCAATGTGTAACTAAAGCTCGCTCCACTCACCGAAACTGGAGCCTGCGCTGCGAGCGAGAGATCGGTAGACGTAATCCACGGAGTTATTGCGGTCGCAGAAAATCCTCGCAATGAGAACGTCTGACGCACTTCTCTAGCACTCGGATTCACGACGACTATTGCGAATGAATGGCCTTTCGGATCGTTGAAGGCGGTGATCCGAAGAGGACCGAAATAACTCGCCCCGATCCTGGACCAACCGGGCCGCACAAACTTGCTCCATTGGCCGCTAACGTAAGCACGTTTAGGGATATTGCCGTTTATGTCCGTCAGCGCGGCGTTGTCCGTTCCCTCGCCCTGGTGCGGCATGTCAGTCAGAAACCACCACAGCCACGCGTTCACATTCGCCACGGCAAGATAATCATGGATTTTGAGTGCCCAACTCATGCCATCGCTCATGCTGCCGTCATAAGTCGGCGATGGGCCACTGATCTCAGTTTGCCACAACCGCGCCTTACCTGTCTGATACGGTCTGATCTTGCCGTCCCCGTAACCATGCGCCGCGATAATGTCAACCTCCGATGCGACCTTTGGGTCTGCCATCGCAGTGGAGGTCAGGTCAATCGCCCATGCCGACTCCTCCGCGATCATGATCTTTGTCGATCGGGCCCCGACCGACTGAATCGCCGAATACAGGTAAGGGACGAAATCGTGTATTTCCCGCGCGGTGTACACGCAGGACCCATAGGCTGCGATTCCGTTCGGTTCGTTCTGTACGCTCAGTGCATATATAGGCACGCCGTGATGCGCCATCATGGGGATATAGCTTGCTATCTCTCTCGCCCAATCGGAATAATGGGGAGAAAGCAAGCGTCCTCCGTTTCTGAAAGAGCCATTGCTTTTGTAGGCGCCCGGAGGACCCCAGGGAGTGCCAAAAACAATGGCTCCGCGGGCCACCGCTAACTGTGCGGTGCTTAGCTCCCCATTCAGAATCTGACCGTTCGAATTGCTGCAACCGCCGTCATGAAACTCGGCGTTGCAGGTTGCGAGGTCAGGTATGATCTGGGTACGCAGAATCGAGAGGCCAATGCCGTCCGTGGTGAAGAAGAAATCCGCTTGCGCAGGCGTCAAACTGGTGAGGAAATCGGCAGAGGAAGCCCCGAACCCATCAATCGACTGACGAACGTCAGTCCATTTTATTGTCGCCGTTGTTCCAATTCGCAGGCGTACGAGGGCGATTCCCGCGACTGCCAGCAACACCACTCCAGCTAATATCTTTGTTCTCGTCACACCAATGACAGGCCCGGATCGGGTGAACCGTCCGGTTTCTACTCAGGCCTGTTGCGAACATTCCGGAGGATCGGCCGTAGTTGCCGGAACGCGCACCACTCAATCCTTGCTCACGAAACACACGCTTATGATTGGCCCCTCGCGTACCGGCATCGCCGAGAAAAGAAGCAGTTACTCGGCCTTTTGAAGCAACAATGAAACATTCGCCTCGTCCTGAACGATTCCTCGCGGTCGGAAGGCTAATTGTCTGACCGCAATATGCTGCGGAAGGTTGGAGACGATCGAACGCATGTCATCTTGTCTAATGAACAGAATTAGGGAATCATGGTTCTCGACCAGTGCCGCGAGTCGACGTGCGGCGACCTCTGGAGTCATGTCGCGCAAATCGCCTTTCCACAAAGAGAAGCGCTCGAAGCTATCCTGTTGCGGCGAATACACAGGATCTCCAGATATGGCGGACACGGGGGCTACGAAGGCCTCCGGGTAAGCGCTAAGAAGTTTGCGATCGAACTGCGTGCCCAGCACTTGCTTCACCAACCCAGGCGTTGCAGAAAACGGAGCATTGAACGAGCGCGCAATTGGAATAATTGCAGCAAGTGGCTGGCGATGACGATTGCTGGAAAGAATTGTCGAATTTTCCGCTGCCATCCGCCCAAGAGTCGCACTTCAGCGTCGCCGCGCGTTTCGCCAACCCAATAACAGAGAATCCACAGGATAAACCACTGGCCCAGATGACGCATGGCAAATTGCCCGTGCATAATCGAAAACCCTGCCACCATCAGAGTCCCCACAAAAAAGAGAACGGCCACATTTCGTCGATGGATCAAGGATATTGCGGCGAGAGACAAACAAAGTGCGGCGCCAGGATACTGAATGGCCCTTCTGACCAGGTCCGGCGCTATCGAATCTGTCCAGTTTGTATTCCAGAAATAAAGTGTGTCAGGACGCGGTATTGGAGCAGCAACATACAAGAACATGCGAGCGTTTCGTATTGCGTCCTTGACCGTCAGCTCGTGCCGGTTTTCTTGGTAGAGCTTCGCCCATAGGCTATCCGCAGGCGGATTGACATATGAAAGCATCGTCGCTACGCTTGCGCCAACGATAACAATTGCGGCCAATTGGCGGCGTCGCGAGGCACGCGCTTCTAAGAGGAGGAATACCAGAAGAGAGACAGCGAGGAGGGCCCCGGGAATGGTGGTGTGAACAAGCAAGGCGAGAATCAGTGCTGGTCCCACCACGGCTCGCTTGTACCGAATATGCACTGCTACAAATGTAAAAGCGAGTAAAATACCCATCGCGTAATCGCGGCAGATTACCCCATACTCGAACAACATGAAGTATCCGAAACAGCAGGCGATCCTCTGCCACGGAGGTATCGGGCAGAACCACAGTATCAAGAATGCGTTCAAGGAGGCCAACAACCAGTGTGCTCCGAGCATCAGACCCGGTGAATCAAACAAGACACCGAGTCCACGAAGGAACACAAACCACAAAGCCGGATGACCTTCGTATCGCAGGCTTCGAAATAAAGAGGAGATGGGAATCGCTCTGAACCGCAATTTGGTACGCTTGGAACTCGTCGCGCCAGAACACATGTCGCGAAAGAAGATACCCAAGGATAGCGCAGTAGCAAAATAAGGCAATCCATCGCAATCTGGCTGACGAGACAGATGGGCGGCTGGCTTTATAATTCGATCCCACTGGTTGGTGATGGCAGCTCGCGCGGCCAATCCAGACGCGACCAGCGACATGGCAAGCCGGTCGTATACACTGCTACTGCCCTCTTTCCAGTTTCGTGCGTCACCAAATCGATGACACCAAGCAGTCGTAGTCAATCCAGTTCGTCTTGGCCGCACCAACTGCAACAGTGGCTTGGCTTGTCCCTTAAACGGGTCGCGAGTCGACATAAGCATTGCTTCATGCCTAAGAAAGGTTTTTTGAGGACGGAAAGAGGTCTCTAAACCGCGAGGCGGCAATTGGACGCCAGGCTCAAACTCGAGAAGGTGTAGTGATGTTTTCGCCATCAGCGCTGGATTTTAATCATGTCGACAGAAGCGCCTGAACTGTCAGACATCGCGCGCGAAGCGTAAGAAATATCCTCTCGGGACGCCTTTCGACTGAGATTCCATGCGTCAGCCACTACATACAGTGGCCGTCCCTTGCCTTCCTCATAAATTCGGCCTACGTACTCGCCGAGGATGCCGACTGCAATCATGAGGGCAGCATTGCTCAGGCAGAGCACTACCATCAAAGAAGTCCAGCCGGGAACAGTCTTACCGGAGAAATGCACCACGAGAGCGCGAATGGCTTCTTCGATTGCCACGAGCGTCATGATTCCAGCTCCGAAGAAGCTGATTCTTAGAGGCAAAGCAGAGAAGGATACGGCTGCCGTCCATGCCAGCCGGATCATCTTCCGCAGCGGATATTTCGTTTCTCCTGCGGCGCGGGCTTGGCGTTCATAACGTACACAAATCTGCGGAAACCCCACCCAAGCGACCATGCCCCGCAAAAAGCGATGAAGTTCCCGCATGGCGCTGAGACTGTCGATGCACCGGCGTGACATGAGCCGAAAATCTCCCACATCCGGAGGCAGCGATTTCAAGAAGAAAACCCGCATGCATCGATAGAAAAACCAAGCAGTAAACTTCTTGAAGGCTCCTTCGCCCGCGCGGCCAACGCGCTGCCCGCACACCACATCGTACCCTTTGCGGTACTGCTCCACCATCTGATGGACTACCTCCAGAGGATCCTGCAGATCCGCATCCATCAGTACGACCGCATCACCGCTCGCGTAGTCGACTCCGGCCGTGGACGCGTATTGGTGACCGAAATTCCGCGACAGGTTGAGCACTTTGATCCGTGAATCCGTCTCGCACCAATCCACCAGCAAGTCGATCGTCCGGTCGGAACTGCCATCATTTACCGCAATCACCTCGCAGGAGTAGGGAGAGTGATCCAGGAATTCGGTGAGACGCGGGCGCAACACCGCGAAGATCTCTTCCTCGTTGTAAAAAGGCAGCACGATCGAGAGCAGCTTCGGATTGGGCCGTGGCGTGAGAAAGTTGTGACTCATTTTCCTGCTTTATTGTCTCGTAGAAATCGCCTGATCAGGATGGCATACGAGAGTCCGGTTCACAAACACTGCAACCTCTATCGGCTCGAAACGGCCAACCTGAAATTGAATCGGGCTCTGGAAACGAGGGTCTTGGGAAAGACGGCTGGCGAATTCCGAGTTGTACTGATTATCCTGGTCTTCCTTTAATCTCGTTTCTCCAACATAGTGCGGCGCAGTTATAACAATGTCGCTCTGCGCGGCAGAATCCATCGCCTTCCGCCAGTCTAAGGGACCATCTTCGTAGCGCCACAGCCACGTCACATCGGGGGGATGGAATTTAGCATAGCGGGTCGACGTTGACGCAGCCGCAACCCATGGATATTGAATCGCTGCTGAGTTGAACTCGCGCCCGCCGCCCAGATATGAGATCTTTGGCAAATCGACACCGCAGGTCTTGCTTATTTCTCGCACCGCTCCCCAGTCCCATTGATCGAAGCGAGCCATCGCACGCCAGGGAAGGAATCCGTTAACGAAGCCGATATCTACGGGCTCGGTGTTGGGAACCGCGACGGGATACAGAATCATCAGTAACTGCGCGCAAAAGAGAACGCCAGAAATTGCGATTGGCGTCCAAGAACGCGTCCACCCCGACTGATCGCCTAATACGCCAATTGTTATAGCCAGTGGAATGACTGCCGGAGAAATATGACGGAGCAGGTGATTCGTGCCAGAGAGTTGCGCGAGTACGATCGGCACGCCGGCACACGCACAGACGCCCAGCGCCGATCTCTGCAACGGAGTAAGAATCGTTTTCTTCCTGATGATGACTTGTACGAAGCAAGCAAAGAGAACAAGGCCGATCACAATGCTGACCCCGTGCCCGAGCAAACATTGAATTACGGTGTTGAGCCACTTCATCCAAGTCGTAAGCGCAGGTGGACCAAGGGAGTTCCGCACAAAACCCCTTGCATATTTGCCGTACGCGATCGCCCCTTTGAGATTCACGATCCACCACGGCCCCGCGACCAACAACGCAAGCGCTGCGGCCTTCAGCGGAAATGCCCATCCGGGAGCGCCGAGTTTCCGCCAACGGCCAGCTACGAACCAGAACACTAATGCCGGCAATGCAATTGCAAAGAACGAGGTCTTGGCCAAAAACCCCAGGCCAACCGCGACTCCGAGGCCAATCCAGTTCCGCGATTGTTCGGATGAGTCACTCCAGCTTTTGAAGAGGTAGTACAACATCGCGGACGTCGCCAGATATAAAGGAGCATCGGTGCCAAAGAAGATGCTGGCAGAAACAACTTCGGGCGACAGGCAGAAAACCAGCACGGCAAAAGCGCCGGCGATTCGGCTTCCAATCCGGCTGGTGGCGAGGTAGATGAACCATGAACTCAGGCCGAAGCACGCGAGGGACGCAAGGCGCGCTGTGGTTGTCGTGATACCGAAGACTGCAAGCAACGGATCCCCGAGCAGACGATAGGCCGGTGGGCGCCCGTAGCTCCCGAGAAGAATCCTTCCACCCAGCCTGATCAGCATCCCATGGTGAAGGCGCTGAGCATCAATGAAAGCTTCGTTGATGTATCCTGCCTCATCCCAATGAATGCCATAGGGATGAGCGAGCGACCAAACAATCGCTGCCACCAGAATCACGACGAGCGTGCCTGCGGCAAAAATCAGCCAAAACCGCGTCTGAGATCGTGATTGTTCCACTGATCTTGTACGCTTGGGGACCTGAACCATGGTCTCGAAACCGGATGAAATAGAAGTGCCCATTCCAGTTATTCTTTGCCGACTGCTGCCATTTCCTGATTGGGAGCCGAGACCGCTGTATTGACGGCGCGCTTGAGCCAATTTTCGCGCCAGTAAGGATAAATCGCCCTGGGACAGAGCCGGTGAAAATCAGATTTGCACACCACGCCCTCCAGCACGATGCAGGGATTTTTCATGTTCACCATCTTGCCGGTCTTCTCATCAACGATTCGGTTCACTCGCCGCAATACCCGATAAATCCCGCCGCAGTACGGCAGCATCTCCGAATCGAACCAGAGCCCCCGATTTCGCTGGCTCTTGTCCAGAGTTGCCATAATCTCATCTTTGCTGCGGACCTCGACCAGTTCTCCAGGCTGCAGATTCAGTCGTTCAACGGGAGACTTCTCTGCCGTACCTTCAATAAACGGATAGCGGCTGCCCCGGCGTCTTTCCTGCACCTCGTTGAAAAACCCGATGATCGACGCCTGCAGTAAGCGTGTGATGGCAAGAATCAATTCGAGCACTCGGTGTCCGAGCAAATTGCCTTCGAGACCGCTGCTCAGATTTCCCGAACGCAGGTCACGAATGTATTGTCGCGGATCCCAGAAGCTCATATATAAAGTGAACTTCGGCACATCCGTTGCCTGGCAGGTGTAGACGATGTCTCCCTCTGCGTTTTTCGAATTCGTGGAAGCTAGAAGACTCTCGACAGTGCACAGTCCGATGCTTTTTTGTGGCGCTGCCGCTGGCCGCAGACTATCAGCAGGAACAACGCTGTTACTGCTTCCCGCACGCTTGAGCCATGCTTCCTTCCAGAAGATCAGACAACCAGCCTGGCAGCCATCGTGCCCCGCGCCATCACACCTTATGCCTTCCAGATGGACGGCGTCCTTCATCCGGCGAATGCTCCATCCTTTGATGTAATCGCATGTCTTATCCGCGCGCTTGAACACGCGGAGTCGTTGCCCGCAATATTGCAACATCTCAGGCATGAACGGGAGGTTTTCCAAGCGGCCGTTCTGATCCAGCGTCGCCAGGATTTCCTCGCGGCTTCGGACTTCGACCCAGTCCCCGACCTTCAGATTTAGGGAACTACGATCAATGACATTTGATTTCGGCATTTGCTTTGTTCTCTTGCTTCAACCGATTTGCAGGAACATTCCCTGTTCGTAGGCCTTCATGCTTCACAAAAAAAAACGGAAGCTACAGGCCCCACTTCCGGCCTCTTCTGCTCGGAGCCCGGAACCGATGCAAAAGCTTCCGGCCGAGTGCGCCGGCAACTGATGTATAGCTGAACCTGATTCCGTTTTCTTTTAGCTTGCCCTTGTGATAATCCCAAAAACTCTTGTTGCGTCCCTGCAAAAAGCTTGTCGCAAGAAAATCATAATATTTCGAAAGGGTTGCATCCCGGCATTGCGAGACTTCGTCAGGCGTCAAATAGTGTGGGCCGTAAGCAATAATTTCGTGCAATATGTCAGCGGCGGATGCGTTGAGTTCTCTCGATGCTTGCAACAGCGACACTTTTCGTTCTCTTGAAAAAGTAAGAATCTGATGGACAAAACCGAAGTCGCTGCCGTTCAATAGTTCGAAACACACTTCACTGTCGGCGGCATGCAAATTCGACTCGTTGAAGAAAGGATCACGAGCCCGCACCAAGTCAGCTCGAAACAAGACAGAAGTCGGGGAGCCGAACACATAAGGCCCGCCCAACAATCTTTGCCGGCAAATCTCTCGGCCTGTGACGACATCACTGGGATAAGGCAGCCCCTGCCAAAGAACTACTTCTCCTTTCAACCCGTATGCTCCCACGATTCCCATGGAGGGATGTTTCTCCATCACGGCCACCATCCGTTCTAAGCATTCCGGAAACATCCAGTCATCAGCCAACACCATCTTGCAGTACCTGCTTGACGACGAAATCTGGCGCAGCGCGTGGTTGAAGTTGGCTACTGCGGGAAGCAGAGTGCCGTTACTAATAATGCGGATCCGAGGATCCGCTGCCGCATATTTCTGGGCAACGGCTAGCGTTCCGTCGTCGCTGCAGTTATTGATAATCGTGTACTCCCAATTCGAGTAGCTTTGCGCCAAGACGCTCTCGACGCATTCGGCAATATATTTTTCTTCGTTATATGCGGGGGTAACGATGCTGACGAGCGGCGACGATGATGAGTGCATTGTTAATGGATGTCGGCTGTATCGGTCGCCGAGGCTGCGGTTCACACTGGCTCCGCATGCCTCGCAGACTCTCGCGCGGCAGGCAGAGTACCCGCTAAGTTCCACTTTTGCGGAAAGAATACAAGACCGTTGCGGCTGTCGAGATTCTTGCCTGACTGGTAGATGTTTGCCGACTCGACTTCGAGGGTCACGCCGCATTCGACGTTGTCGTAGACGACGGCGCCGCTGTCGTCGGTCGCCCACAGAGAAAGCGCGTACTTCGCAGGCATGAGATTGAGGCAGTCGATTTCAAGATCGAGGTATCCTTCCCCGACTTCCAACAAAGGTATGTGGATGCCGTGATGCCAAGTGCTGGTTTCGGTCACCAGAGTTCCCATATCGGTGTACATGCGAAAACCCAAGCTGGGATGCGGGACCGGTTCACTCGCGGCATAGTGGAATCGCATCACGACCGGATCACCAGCGCGGATGACTCGTTGCGCAGTCCCTTCCGGCGACAAGAACTCTACACTGCGAAACTGGACTTTCCCATTTCCCCTGCGATTCTCCAGGCCTTCGAGATCCGCATAGGCGGCTGTGCTTGAGGTCATGCTGTTCATATAGGTTCTGATTACACCATGAGTTTCGCCGTCCATGCGCACTTGCCCACCATCGATCCAGATGCATCTTCCGCAAAGATTTTCGACTGCGGCCAGGTTGTGCGAAACGAACAAAACCGTACGGGCGCGGGCGCGCAAATTCTCCATCGTCGCCAGGCATTTCTTTTGAAACGCCGCGTCGCCTACCGCGAGCACTTCATCGACCACAAGAATTTCGGCATCCAGGTGGGCCGCCACGGCGAAGCCCAACCGCAAACGCATACCCGAAGAGTAGCGTTTGATTGGCGTATCGATGAACTTCTCGACTCCAGAGAACTCGATGATCGCGTCCAGCTTCCTGTCTACCTCTTTCTTGGTCATGCCCAAGATCGAGCCGTTCAGGTAAATATTCTCCATGCCCGTGAGTTCCTGGTGAAACCCGGTGCCAACCTCAAGCATGGCTGCGACCCTGCCGCCAACCTTTACCGCACCTGATGTCGGATAAGTAATCTTCGAAAGGATCTTGAGCAGCGTGCTCTTCCCTGCTCCGTTTCTGCCGATAATGCCGACAGTCTCGCCGCGATCGATGGAGAACGAAACGTCGCGCAATGCCCAGATCATCTCGTCCTGCGCCTTATGACGCACGTGTGCGAAGGTGATCGCGTTCACCAGAGATTCACGGAGGGTCGTTGACTTCGCGTGACCAATCCGATACTGCTTCGAAAGATTTTCTACATCGATCAGGGAACTCATAAAGGCACGATCGTTCTGCTCTAGATTACGTCAGCAAAGCTCTTCTCCGCCCGATGAAAGTAGAACGCGCCGAGGACGAAAACCAAGATCGCAACGGCGACCGAAGTTCCCATAAGCTTGAAATTGAAGGGCTGTCCCGGAAATAAACAGGCGCGAAGGCCGTCGACAATTCCCCAGCAGGGATTGAGGGCGAGAATCGGCTGAAAGCGTTTCGGAATCATCGTCGCCGGATAGACGATCGGAGTGGCGTACAACCCCACTTGAATCAAGAATGGAAGCGCATAGCGAACGTCACGATAACGCACATTCAATGCAGCGGTTACCATGCTGACTCCCATGGTCAGAAGCACCATCAACAAGATGACCAACGGGCTGAGCAGAAGAGACCATCCTGCTTGCACGTGATAGTAGAACATCAGTCCAACCAGCAAGAAGGATCCGATGACAAAATCCAAGAGGCCTGCAAGAACCGATCCAGCAGGCAGAAGCGCGCGGGGAAAGTAAACCTTCGTAAGCAGTGGATCGTTGTTCACCAGGCTCATGCTGGCAACGCCGAGCACGCCGGAAATATAGGTCCAGGGCAGAAGGGCGCAATACACGAAAATCGGATACGGAATATTACCACTTTGGAAGTGAGCCACTCTGCCGAAGAGCAGAGTGAATATGATCATGTTCAGCAGGGGTTGGATAACGGCCCAAGCCGCTCCGAAGGCGGCCTGGCGATAACGCACTTTGATGTCGCGCCACGCAAAGAAATAGAGCAGTTCGCGATACTGCCAGAACTCAGTGAGGGTTTCGCTTCTCATATTCCTTTGCGCATCAAAGCAGCAGCTTGCGGCAATAGAACGCCTCGGCATATCCGCTGGGCGCATTGCACTCCATTCCACGCAGGCGCATTAGGGCGAGAAACGTCTCCTCCTCAAACCAACGCTTCGAATGTTGTGACTGAAACGCTTCCATGATGAATCGTACCTTACTCTGGTAGACATCGGGTTGCAGAGGCACGAAGATGCTCGGTCGCCCCAAATCCCCGTCGTATTTCGGGATTTCGTATTCGAGGATGAGATGATCACGAAAGGTATTCCAGGTCAATTCTGACAACAATCGGTGGTCTTGATGAGCATCCGTTCGGTTATGAGTGAAAATCAAATCTGGAGAGAATTGTTTCAATTCCTCTTCAAAAACCGTCTTCACCTCTGTACCCACGAAGGGCATAAAGCCATCGGGGAAAGTCTTCAACACCCGTTCTTTCAAACGGGGTCCAACAAACATTTCTGCCGCGCGTCTTGCCTCAGCTTCGCGCAAGCCGATGGCGCTGAAAACCACCCAATAAAATTCGCTGTTCGGATAGCGTTTGGCTAGATCCAGAATGGTCCCACCGCATCCGATTTCAATGTCGTCGGAATGAGCACCCAAGCATAAGATCTTTAACGACCGATCGCTTCCGCCGTCCAAATTCAGATGGATCATACGCCGGGCGATGTCGCCTTTGACTGGCTCGATATTGATCCTACGCCGTGATTCCAGACCTTCCACGGAGCCGCACCTTGGTTCAACTCCTCGAGCCGTTGCTTGTCTTTAAAGGTGTCCATACATTGCCAGAAACCCGTGCACTTGTATGCCAGCAGAGCTTTCTTGTCAATCAAGCGTTGAAACGGTTCCCGGACCAATTCTTCGCCCGCCTGTATGTGGTCGAAGATTTCATCGCGCATGACGAAGAAGCCTCCATTGATCCAAATGTCGGTTCTTGTCAATGCGCGGACATCGTTGACCAAACCTCCAGCTCCCACGTTGACAATGTCAAAGCTCGCGGTTGGTTGCACGAGCAGCAGAGATGCAATCGCATTGCTTTGTCGAAACGTCTCAATCATTGCCGGAAGAGAGACATCGCTCAATCCGTCTCCGTAGTTGGCCAGAAACATCTCTTGACCCCGGAGATGCGACTCCACCGCCTTGAGCCGTTCACCCACGTTAGAGTTGGCTCCCGTTTCCACGAAAGTAATCTTCCAATCGTCGATATCGCGATTCAGGTATTCAATATTTTTCCCGCCCTGAGACCAAACGAAATCATTGGACACGGATTCATCATAGTGCAGGAAGTAATCTTTTATGACGTTACCCTTGTGTCCAAGACAGAGAATGAAGTCCTTGTGACCAAAATGAGCGTAGTACTTCATGAGGTGCCAGATGATGGGTCGCGTCCCGATTGTCACCATAGGTTTGGGGACATCATCGGCGTACCCTCGCAGCCGCATCCCGGCCCCGCCACAAAATAGAACGACCTTCATCGTTTAACTCCCCTGCCTACAGGATCGCCACCTTGGGGATCGGTATTACGAATCGGCCGCCCCACTCTCGGATGAACTGCAACTGCTCCATGATTTCGCTTCTCAGGTTCCAAGGGAGGATTACAACGTAGTCGGGCTTGGTCTCGCGAATTCGGTCCGGGTGATGAATCGGAATGTGAGTGCCCGGCAGGAATCGGCCCTGCTTGTACGGGCTGCGATCTACGGTGTATGCAATCAAGTCTTTTCCGATGCCACAGTAATGCAGCAGCGTCGCGCTCTTGCCGGGCGCTCCGTAACCTGCCACCGACTTGCCCTGCCGCGCCGCAGTGAGCAAGAAATCCACGAGCGCGATTTTAGTCTCCTTCACCTGCTGCGCAAAACTCTCATAGCCTTCCGGCGAAGCCAGCCCCGCTCTTTCTTCCTCTGCGATCAACTCCCTGACAGTCGGCTCGACCTGGTGTGTTCGGTCTTCCGCGCGGCAGGCGTAAACACGCAGGGAGCCACCGTGCGTCGAGAGCTCTTCCACATCGAACACTTTCAGACCGTGAGCTTCGAGGATCCGCACAGTGGTGAGCAATGAGAAATACGAAAAGTGTTCGTGGTAAATCGTATCAAACTCATTGTGCTCGATCAGCCGTAGTAGGTGGGGGAACTCCAAGGTTAAGACGCCTTGCGGCTTCAGCAGGATCTTCAAGCCTTGGACGAAATCGTTCAGATCCGGAACCTGCGCCAGCACGTTATTGCCGAGAACCAGGTCGGCCTCACGGCTTTCGGCTGCCAACTGTTTCGCCAGTTGAGTCCCGAAGAATTGCACCAGCGTGTGAACTCCCTTTTCGACCGCCACCTTAGCGACATTCGCCGCGGGCTCAATGCCCAGGACCGGTACGCCTCGCTGGACAAAATACTGGAGCAGGTAGCCGTCGTTGCTGGCTACCTCAACCGCGAAGCTCTGCTTTCCCAGACCGAATCGTTTCGTCATTTTGTCGCAGTAGTTTTCGCAATGTTTGAGCCACGAGTCGGAGTAGGAAGAGAAATACGCGTAGTCGCTAAAGATGTTCTCTGCACTCTCGTATTCCTCGAGTTGCACCAGGAAGCACTTCTCGCAGACGTACACGTGCAGAGGATAGTAAATCTCTCCGCGGTTAAGATCGGCCGCAGATGGATAAGTCTCACAGAGTGGAGACATACCCAGATCGACAAACGTTCGCTGCAAACCCGCACCGCAGAAACGACATGCCCTGCTGGCTCCACGCAAGGACTCGGCCGCGAGCGTTGTTGACGCGGTTATTCGGTTTTGTAAAGTCGTGGTCACTTCAGGCATTGACCGTAGCCTCCGCCCGCTGTTGGCTCCAGCGCAGGGAAGCATCCAACTGCCCCGCCTTCAACAAGCGCCGAATGTTGCTGAGGCGGACGTAGCGGCCGCTCTGCATATCTTCTGCGCGGAGGCCCGCGGCACGATAGGCATCGTAGAGTTCCTGCGCGCCTTTGCGCGCGGTCCATTGCGGACGAAAGCTCGGCAGCGTACGGCGGATCTTGTCAAAGTTGATGCGGTAGCAACGTTTGTCCGGACCGCCACCTGGAGCGTACTCGATGCGGCAGCCGGGAACAGTTTCAGCAACGATCTCGGCCAGTTCGCGAATGCGAAAGTTTTCTTCCGTCAAGCCGACATTAAAGACTTGGTTGTGAATGGCTTCTCGCGGAGCCTCGAGCGCGGCGAGAGCAGCCGCGACGATGTCGCGGATGTGCACGATAGGTCGCCAGGGAGTGCCATCGCTCTTTATGTATACGCGACCGGTGGTGTACGCCGCCGCCACCAGATCGTTCAAAACGATATCCAACCTTAAGCGCGGCGACACACCATATGCGGTCGCATTTCGCATGTAAGTCGGACTGAAATGTTTGTCTGCGAGCGGCGCGATGTCGCGTTCGACGAAGACCTTCGACTCGCCGTAAGGAGTCACCGGGTTGAGGGCAGCACTTTCGTCATGGAATTCATCACCCGCCGCACCATACGTGCTGCAAGATGACGAGAAGACAAAACGCTTCACTCCCGCCTGTTTAGCAAGTTCTGCAAGTCGGACAGAAGCGCGGTGGTTTATGTCGTAGGTAAGGTCGGCATCAAGATCGCCCAGCGGGTCATTCGAAAGTGCAGCAAAATGAACGACCGCTTCGAAGCCGTCGAGATCTTTCCTCTCAAGGTCGCGAAGATCTTTTCGTAGCTCCGGAATCTCCTGTAAGTCGGTGCCGAAGTCGCAGCCGGCAAACAGGTCCGTGTCCAGGCCAACCACTTCATGTTCGGCGGAACGGAAGATGGGGGCAGCGACAGAGCCGATGTATCCCTTATGGCCGGTTAGTAGTATTTTCATTCCACTCCTATTAAAGATCTAGGAAAAAAGAAAGGCTTCTCAGCGACATTCCTGAGAGCTAAGAAAGGGGATAAAAGAGGGAGACACCCCATCATATAGGTCGGCAAGCGGTCAATCAAGGACTGTAACTCGTTGCTTCCGAGTTAGTTGCGCCGCTTGGGGCAGGTCGGACGCAGAAGGCGCGCGGGTGGATTCCCCGCCGCCGGTACCTGCAGGCACGGCTGACAGAAGACCGCTTTCGCATAACAATTGGGCGGCAGCACTGATCGCCGAGAAAGGCATCCCTGAGCGCTCGGCGATGTCGAGCAAAGAATGGTCCCCGTCGGAAAGATTCAGCACCCAGAGGCGGGCATTGATCTCCACTCCGATCGACTCACCCCCGGTGGGACGGTAAAGGTTCCGTTTTCCCAGCTGTGGTTCACAATAGGGGTTCAAGTTACGATATCGCCGATTATGCTCGAGCACTTCGAGGATGCTGGCGCAGACCCGAAGCGATCGCGCCAACTGCGATGGCCGGATGAAATCAAGATTGTCGGCGGAAGTGTGATACTCGGGGAATGTTCCCCAAACACTTCGCATGAGACAGCCCACGGGAAGATTGAAACCGGGCGAGCAGTACTGTCGCTCATCGTAGCCATAAGGGGAGAATTCCAAAATCTCTGACGGTTCGCCGCAGTGGCGGAGGATCTGCGCCACGGCCTGATCAATTTCCGCATTTCCTTGGCGGCTCTTTTTGTAATGAAAGCCACCGGCATCGCCGATGCCCGACAGGACCAACCCATGGCGGATGCGTCCCACATTCTCGCGGTTTCGCGCTAGCCACGTAATCGCCCCAATCGTTCCGGGAATAAATAAAAAGCGATACGAGTAGCGAAGGTCTTTTCCTGAGAGAAGCTCCGCCAAAGCAGTTGCGACCGTCAGGCCAGAGAGATTGTCATTCGCGAGTGAGGGATGGCAAGCGTGACACGAAATGAGAACCTCGTCCGCTGAAGCGCCAGGGAGATAACATTCTCCGTAAGTCAAGTGGCCGTCTTCGAGAGAAGTATCAATGCACACTTCGTAGTCGCCATCTTTGAGCGTGGTTAATTGCGTGTGCGACAGACAGAATCCCCAATCTGGTTTGTAGTACGAGGTACGGTAAGGAATCCAGTCGGGATGTTCGGGAAGCGTGAATAGGTGGGCCTTAAGCTCATCCAGCGGCATGGTCGCGTGCACGGGTATGCTGTAGTTCAGGACGTGTAGGTTGCACTGGCCAAAATCCACGACATTCTTGCCGCTGCTGTCCTTTATATATGCATCCCGAATATTCCACTCTTTCGGGACGGTCCAATCGAAGACTGGGGTCCCGGTAGGCACTTCAGAGATTTGCAGAGGAATTCGATTCTGGATCGATGCCAAGGTGCGCCGGATGCCATCGCCGGTGATGCTGCGACAGATCGGGTAGAGTTCTGACGCGAAGTCGTGCAACTGTCGACCGATCTCCCCTGAGTCTTTCTGGTCGAGTTCCTTTAGGATGCGCATGGCACTGCTTCGAAATTCGGATATGTCCGATCCCGTTTGGAAATTATTTCGACCTTGTCCGGCCAAGCGATCTGAAATGCCGGATCATCAAAACGCACCCCCCGGGACAACTCCGCATGGTAGAACTCGGACATCTGATAGAAAACCTCGGTCTCGTCCTCTAGCGTTAGAAATCCATGCGCGCAACCTTCGGGCACATAGAGCATGTTGCGCTTGTCGGCCGTAAGAACGATTGCGATCCAATCTTTGAACGTCGCTGATTCCGGCCGCAGATCGACAACCACATCGTAAATCGATCCTTTCGTACAGCGCACCAGTTTGGCCTCTCGATACGGTGCGTCCTGGTAGTGGAGGCCTCGCAACGTTCCCTTTCGCGCGTTAAAAGAAACGTTGCACTGCACGACCTTCGGGTTCAGGCCGTGATGTTCAAATTCTTTCTGGCACCACGAGCGCGCGAAAAAACCGCGCTCATCGCTATTGAGATCGAGAGCGATCTCGAAGACGTGCGACAGCTTGGTCTCATCGAAAATCATTTCCTATTTCGCCCATTCAGATTCAGTCCTATTTGCCCCAGCATACCCCGAAATTACTTACCCGTCGGGACGGACGCTGCTTGAGGTCGCGTGGTTTTGTTTCTTAACGGGACCAATGCGCCACGCTTGCGCCTCCGGATCGTATTGTCGAATGATGGTCGCGGGATTTCCCCAAACTAGGCAATAATCTGGGATACTTCGCGTCACCACCGTATTAACCGCGATAACACAATTGCGGCCTATGGTCAGCTGTCCCCTTGAGCATACGATGGCTGCTCCGCGGCCAATCCAGGATCCTTGACCAATCCGAACTGTGCCCCCCTCCGTGATACCCTGATTGGCAATTGGTAGCGTGATATCTTCGTAGTGGTGATTGTGATCAACAATTAGGACTTGCTGGCCAACGAGCACATCGCGTTCTAAATGAATGCGGTTCTTGGCGGATATGATGCTTCCATAGCCTATGTTGCAATTGTCATCAATCACAATCACGGGCTCGCCCCTCGGATCCTCGGTGGCGACGTTCAGCCAGGCGTCCTTTTTGAGGTTTATTGAATTGCCAAGGCTGATTCTAACCGCCCTTTGTCTGTCCACGAGACTGGTGAAATGAAACGATAAATTGCGTCCCTTCGACGCAAATGGATAGGTCAGGCCAATCCAGATGCTATTCAGCTTGGTCAGTGCCCTGGGCAACAGTTGCACGGGATCTGCGAATCGAGGCCGATTTTGGGCACGACGCATGGTTTGGTCGCTTACAGTGATTTCCAAATCAGATGGCGGTATGGCCGACGCTCGTGATTGAACTACAGTCATATCAATGTACTCTCATTTTCGGTGAGATTCTCTTAGCGAACCCTGGGGCCATGTGCGTGAGCGCCCATTTGATCGCCAGTTGAGGAGTGAACTCGTACTTTACAGCTTTGCGGACTGCTGCCCGCGCTTCTTCGTATCGTTCCTGTTCCAGATACCAGTTTGTCCAGGCGCTGTGAACGTTTCGCAAGTTCCGCTCCAGGGTCCTGCGCACGCCCGACGGCAGTTGCGAATCCAACGATAACCACTTGTCGAACATCGCCTGGGAACCACGCAGGCGCACCTCGACCTTGTCCCAAGGGCGGCATGTTGATCCTGGAGGAGACTTACTCCGGTCAATGACAGACAGCGGCAGGTTGGCGTAGCAGAAAGAAGTAGCGAGAGCCAGACGAAAAAGGAAATCGTGATCCTCTGCATAACCGATTTCCGGATCAAAGCACCCAACTCGTTTGACCGTTTCCGTGCGCACCAGGAGAGTCGAAACCCAAAAGGGCTCTCGCGTCTTTACCAGGGATTCAGCTGCATCAGCATCCGTTCCCAGAGTCTCTTTGTACCGTTTTCCGCTTTCACGGAAGACGGTCGTGTCCATGCCCAGATTATCCACCAGCCTGGCGTCCGTTATACAGGCGCAACATTTGTCCTTAAACTTCTCGATGGCGCGAAGTTGCCATTCGAGTTTTTCCGGTAGCCACACGTCATCCGAATCCAGGAACGCGATCCAGTCACCGCGGGCTTCGACGATTCCCTTGTTGCGGGCCGCACTGGGGCCCTGATTGGCTTGCGAGAAATAGCGGATTCGCTTTCCCTCACCGTTTTGCCCACCGATGAACTGCTCGACGGCCTCCCGCGTTGCGTCGGTCGAGCCATCATCCACGACAATAACCTCGACCTCGGCATAGGTCTGCGCCAGAACACTCCGCAGGGCAACCTGAACTTGTTGAGCCCGGTTGAAAGTCGGGATAACTACTGAGATGAGAGGCCTGTAAGTCGTCAGGTTGATGCTTGGCATCACCACATCCAAAGTGGTTGTCGTGGTCATTTCCACTGACTAAGAATTGCGAACGGGACCAGTCGCCAACGGCTGCGCGGCCTGCCTAATCCGAATGAAGGCCGGCAGGCTCAGTGCATAAGCAACAACCACCGCGCCTACTCCCAGAGCGATATTCGCCATGGGTCGAGTCGCTAGTCCGAGAAAGCGCGCACCAAAGCCGAAAACAAGAATGCCCGCGGACACCAGCGTCGCTGGCACAAAGGCTTTCGCATAGCGCGCCAGATTCAGGCCGGTGATTTTATGAACGCGTTCAACTTGAAGCAAATAGCTGACGATAATCGCCAACAAGGCTGCAACCTGGCCTCCCACTACTCCCAACAACTTGCAGGCAGGATAGATTGCAATGATCATTACCACGGCCGAAGCGGCGACTGCGCGCCTATGTAGGCCCGGGCGGCCTACGGCAGTGAAGACGCAGGTGATTGCGGCATTGAGAATGTTCAGGAAAATCACCATGGCTGCAACTGCCAGCGGTCCGGCGGCTGCGACATAACGCGCGCCGTAAATTACCGAAAGAAGAGAGCGGCTACAGAAGTAGATGACAGCGACGCCGGGTAGCCCTAAAAGAATCAGCCAGGAAGAGACCTCTACTAGGATGCGGTTGAGACGCTCCTTATCATCTTGAACATGGGAGAATGCGGGGAATAGGGTTTGAGCGAACATGTTCGTGATGAAGGTCGACGGAGTGGCGACCAGAGCCACGCCCATGGTGTAAAACCCCAATTGTGTTGTGGAATAAAGCTTACCTAATACGAAAATGTCAGTACGAGAGAAGATGAGGTTTAGAAAAGACAATCCGAAGGCTTGCTTTGAAAAGCGGTAGAGATCCCGAACCGGACCGGAATCCCACCCAAGCGACGGCAACCCGGGATAAAAGACGTATGACAAGACACACCGGAAGGCGTTCTCGCTTGCAAAGCCGATTGCCAGAGCCCAGACATCCCGAATCACAAAACTGAGGACGACGGTCAAAATAACTCCACAAATGCCGCCGCCGTTGCTGATCGCCATCCACCGTCCGAACTTCATCTCTTTCTGTGCGAGGATGGAGCGTGGACTCATGACTCCGTCGAAGAGGCAGCTCAGCAACGCCACTCGAAGGAGCGCCGACAACTCGGCGATTCCGTAGAAATGGGCAACGAACGGGGCCATGGCAAAGATAATGACGTACATGCTGAAAGACCGGCCTAAGCTCATCCACCAACCCGCGTTGAGGTATTCTTTTTCGCCTCCTTTTGGATTTTGTACGACCGCTTGTTTGACACCCACTTCGGTTAAAGCTCCCACGATGGCAGAGGAGGACATGACAATCGCCATGGTTCCAAAGGCACTTGGCGCAAGCAGACGGGTCAAGATCATGTTGCGCGCGAAGCGACTGGCCTGCTCCGCGACGCTTCCCGATCCGAGCCACGCCCCACCGCGCATAGCCTTGGCTCTAAGAGCGTCCCCTCTCAGCCCGGAGCTGATAACTGCTTTGACGTGGTCAAAGTTGCGTCTTAGATCCATCTCGATCCCTTGCCCTTGATTCTCGAAATTTCTATGTAAAGCCGCAGGAGACGCTCGGAACGCCTGCTGTTGTAGATTAAGTCTTCTTTTTTCGCCCGCCGGAATTTGGGCTGGATGCAGTTTCGGTGCAGGTTGCGGAATAACGTGTCGAGGGGTGCATCCAGCGGCACCTCGTGCACGCAAAGGGCTTTCAACGGCTGTAGGTTGACAGCTGTCAAGCGTTCAGGCTCTTCTGTTGTGCTCGGTCGTATCTCAGCATGGACACAGCCCTCTCGGGCCACATACTCGCAAACGTGCGCCAGCAACTCTGCCCGTTCGGCTGCAGAATCGGCCAGCAGATCGCAATGATCCGAGATTGGCGGCGAAACCAACCACCGGACCGCTATCCAACTTCTCACCTTACAAAAAACCAGACTTAGCGGCTCCCGGGGACCGCAAGTACCAAATACAATGGCGTCATAGCCCTATGTTCCTTGCGGACCCGACAACCAACTTCAAGCATGAAACACACCCGCGCGCGAGTGTTGGGTTACTAGTTCATCCTACCTGGCATCGGTCAGTGGACAGACTGAGAAAACACATTTCTTACGCAAAAGTCTTTTCCTTACGGAAAATCGCATGGATGGACTCGCCGCCGCCAACTAGGGGAGCCATCGCCAGCAGCGCGCGCAGGACGGTGAGCCGCACGACCTTCCGCCCTGCTCTCCATGGAAGGCTCGCTTCTCCCCGATATGCCACTGGTGTTTTGCGAATTCCGACTGAACCGAAGACATCATCCCATACGTAGCGGAGGCTGGTCCCTACGGCCGGATTCCGGTGCGTTTCGATCGAGACTTCCTGCAGCCCCGCGGACTGGGCGAGGAACTTAAGAGATGCCGGCGAATAGTGAAACAGGTGTCGGGGCAGCTCCAGTCCATGCCAATAGCTTCCAAACACGCGCGCTTCGGCGGAATCAACGTTTGGCACCAAGACGTAGAAAATTCCACCCGGCTTCAGCCACTCGCCAACGCGGGCCATCACCTGCCGCGGCTCGTAGACATGTTCGAGCACATCGAAACAGGTGATTGCGTCAAAGGATTCGCGCGGGAACGGCGCATCCAAGATGTCCCCAACAAAGACCTGAGCCTTGCTCCGTGCTTCGGCCGTTTTGGCACCCTCGGCGGACATCTCGACTCCATAGAGTTTCCAGTCGCCGTCTTTTAGCGATTCCAGGAACGAGCCCGAACTGCAACCCAGGTCAAGAAGCGCTCCCGACTGCTTGTATGGCGCAAGGGCAGCTTTGCGCGCCTTCCAGCGAACCGGTGAGTTCTCGCCTGCCGCCGAGATCAGTTTATGATACGCATCTGTGTAGTGCAGGTGCATTTCCGCGGGCTTCGGGGGATCGTTGAGCCAAACCAGCGAACACGCCGGGCAGCGCAGCAGCGCATATGTCTCCTGCCTGCCGTGGAAGCGATCTGGTCCCCGCAGCCACTCCTGCGCGCCTGTCTGCCCGCAAACCGGGCACGCCCCCGGACTGAGATTCGCCGGCATAGCTCCATCCTCCCGGTCCGCGATCAACGGCGGCGCTGAAACAGAGGTTACCTTCATGCGACCGATTCCCTCCCTCTTTCTTTGCGGCGTTGCACAGTTCGAAGCGCGATTTGGGGGCTCATCCAGGTCAGCAACCATTTCACTGCGACGTTGAAAGTGAGGTTCAGCTGCACCGCCCTCGACGCGGCTTCACGCGCTTTTCCGTACTCACCGTTCTCAAGATACCAATTGGCCCAACCGCTGTGGACATTGCTCAACCGCTCTCGAATGACCTGCTGTATTGTCCTGGGAAGGCCTTCGCTCAGGCGCGAAAGTCCCTCTAGGCGGCTCTGACTATTCTGCAGCCAGAATTCAAACTTGTTCCATTCCGAACTCACTCCCACATGGCGAATTTCCGCCGGCGATCGGTCAAACCGGATGAGCGGACGATTGACGTAACAGAAACCCGTGAGCATGGCTAACCGAAACATGAATTCGCTGTCCTCGCTGTACAGGAGCTTCGAATCGAATCCTCCGGTTTTTATAACCATATCGGCGCGGGCCAGCAGAGAGGACAGATGTACGACCATACCTGCGCCACCGGGCCTGACCAGCAATCGCAGCACATCCGTGTTGATGCCCATCTCTCCTTCATGCCGGTAGCTCTCCTCAGCCATCTGGAAAAGCGTCCGCGTTTCCGGGTGGTTGAATAGGCGGGTGTCGGTGTAACAGGCACCGCACTGTGGACCAAATTGATCGAGGGCCTTAAACTGCCACTCGAGTTTTTCCTTCTCCCAACGATCATCGGAGTCCAGGAATGCGATCCACTCGCCACGCGCCTCCGCGATTCCCTTGTTCCGTGCCACACTGACGCCCTGATTGCGTTGGGCATAGTAGCGGATTCGATCACCAAACATCTCCGCGAGGATTTTTCCAGTAGCATCCGACGATCCGTCATCCACCACGATGACTTCGAGGTCGCCAACCGTCTGAGCCAGGACGCTTTCAATTGCGCCCGGGACTTTGGCTGCCCGGTTATAGGTCGGAATAACGACGGATACTTTAGGATTCATGGAACTCGCCGGATCGAATAGTGTCCACCAAACGGCCTTGGGACGAAGAAGCCGTCGCGTCCTATGCTACTGGTTTCCCGTTCTCGCAGACACTGCACGCGACAACATCGCCGACTCCCGCGTCTCCCTGGCTCCTTAAAGAGTCGCCCTTGGCAAGCACGGCCATTCGCGAGAAGTTCCGCTCGGTCGAATTTGTTTGATCCGGAGTTTCCTCCTTCATGACCAAGTTATTTCGAGAGTGGCTACCCGGGTTAGAGGACGTGCCCTCGCTCACATCTTTGTTCCGCCAGGTAAACCGGCTATTCAGTTCGTAATTGAAAATTGTGCCGACAAGGATGGCAACGAGTTGAAATCCGAGGGCAAGGATGTACGATTCTTTGGCCGATTGGAAAGCATGCAGATAGTTGTGATAGGCGCTGGTAAGGCCCGCGAAGGCTAGCGTCGAGGCTAACATTCCGACCAGGGAAAGCCCCAGATACGTTACGTACCCCCGCACTACAGACCAACCACGATGTCCCCGATCGACAAAGGTCCAAGCATTATTGAAGACGTAATTCGTGAGGTTTGCAAAAAGCGTCGCCAAAGCCGAGATTCGCCAATCTCGTAGTCCGAGCAATCTGGCAAAAATCAGGAAAGCGCAGAGGTTGATGATCGTTCCCGATGCGCCGACGATTGCGAACTTGATGAAGCGAACCGACATATAACGGCTGACAGAGGAGAGCCTCCAAAGTTGTCCCAGATACTGGAGAATGACTTTTGAGGACAATTTAGATTGACCAGCCACACGAGTTCGAAAAGTGAACGGAATCTCCTCAAGCCTCGATGGGGCCAATCTCGCAATGATTTCCAACAAAATCTTAAAGCCGCTGGAATCGAGTTGCTTATGGATTCGATGGAAGTCGTCACGCCGCAGAATAAAGTATCCAGACATCGGATCGGTCAGCTCCACGCCAAGAAAGGTCCGAGCAAGTCGGGTGGCGACCCAGGATTGAAACCGCCGAGCAGCATTCCATGTGCCTGTTCCTCCACCTTCCACATAGCGGCTGCCAACTGCGATCTCCGCGCCCGCGTCTAACGCGGCGACCATCTGCGGCAGGATTGCCGGATCATGTTGAAGGTCAGCGTCGATAACTCCGACATACTCACTCGAAGACGACAAGAAGCCTTCGATCACAGCTGGACTGAGCCCGCGATCCGCCGTCCGGCGAAGGACCCTGATGCGGGGATTTCGAGCGGCCAATTCTTGAGCGACAGCCCAGGTGCGATCGGGCGAATCGTCGTCTGCAATCAGCAATTCGTAGTCGATGCCCGACAGTGCTTCGCCCACGTCACGAACGAGGCGGGTTACATTCTCGGCTTCGTTGTATGTGGGAGAAACTATAGTTACTTTCACGATCTTCATCTCCGTTGGAGTATTGCTGCGCCATTAAAAAACTTCACCCTCAGATAGGCGAATCAGATACGTGGAACTGTTGAAAGTGCGGCCTCAGAATTCCTTCTCGACTTCCGACTACTGTTAATCGTTCGTCCGAATCACGATGAGGGGCGATTAGGTCTGCGGGCGCCGGACTCGATAGACGGTTACAGAATCATTTGAGAAGATCGCATCACCTATGCGTGATGTGAAGATGGCGATCTCTGGGTCACTGTGCGCCACCCACAAATAATCGTAGGAATTCGCGACTTGCTGCCAGTCGACTTCGGCCGCACCGGCAGCGTCACAAAAAACGTTGGGACAATACGGTGAACCGACCAGGCTTATTGGCTGGACTCCTTGAAGATGAAAAAGCTCTGGATCCAGAAAACCCTGCTGGATTACGCCGTATTCCATGTGGTGCAGGTAGCCCGCCCCTACGAGGCCTTTATCGGGCCAACGAACGAGAGGTAGAACCTTGGCATTTCGCGGAATCGCGTCAAAGGAGGCGGTCAATTGGTTCAGTTCCTGCTGGTGCGACATGAACATTTGTTGCACCGTCCCGACGCGAAACAGTGCCAGCAGGATCAAGCCGATATAGAGATAGCGCGGAACCCGGTTAAATCGTATCGCTGCTAAAAGGAACAAGTACACGAAAGGGATGAAGCGGGTGTCGATATAGCCACCAAAGCCGTACTGACCGGGGGCCATGAAGTAGGCCAAGAGCAAAACGGCGCACACCGCCAACCAAACCGGTTGCAACGTAAATGCGGTCCTCTTTTTCCACACCAGAAAAAACAGAACCGCCAGAGTGGCCAAAACTATGAGATCTAATGTGGTGGAGGTATAGAGTCGGACAGGGAAAACAAGATGTTTCAGCTTGTCCGCGATGAAGTGTTTCCCGTACAGAAACGAGGCACCACTGCCCGCGTGGTTCGGATTGGAAACAAAAATCAGAAGTGCAGGAAGTGACACGCCCGCTAGGATTCCCAACTTTTTCCAACGCTGTTCTTGGAATAGCGCGTAAACACCCATTACCAAGCCGGCGACAACAAATCCACTCAAATGTGAGAGGTAAACAAGGAGCAGTCCGACGGCGATGCCGACGGCGGTCAGAACTTTCGGCTGTTTGCAATAACCGACCCACAGGCCGACTACCACCAGGCAAAACGCTAGACTAAATTCATTGCTTATCGAACCCATCAAGAGGTTCGGATTGAACGCCACCAAAACAGCGAAGCTGGCCAGTCCGACATTTTCAGGGCAAGCCTTCTTGAGAAAAAAATACGTAGCGGCGACTGCAAGAATAATACAAAGGCTCAGAATAAATCTTCCGACAATATCGATCGGTAGGAAACGCTGGAACGCCATGGCCAAGATGTCTGGCGTGATATACGGGAGCGGACCCCATGCTGGCGTGTAAAAGCTCGCAAAATGATAGGCCGCGTCCTTCATGTGGAAGAGGACAAACCACCGGGCAAGATGATTAGGATAATCGGTCACGACTGGATAACGGACCGTCCAGAACGGAGTGATCGCGACGAGGCTCAAGAAGAATAGGGTCCAAGGGGCATCGACGGATACATTTCGCTCAACGCGCGATGGCTTTGCGTCTTGATCGGTGCGCCCGGCTTGGACGACCATTGATGCCTCTACGCGATTCATAGACAACTTTTGCATTGGATTCTAGGGTCGAAAAGATAGAGGTACTGTTCCGGGAAGTTGTCCCCGGTTCTAGTTGATTCCGGAAACCAACGCCGCGGCTGGCAACGCCGGTGTTCCCGCTCTGTGTGCCGCAATCGTCTCGCGGTATACGTTGAGCAATATTCTTCCCGCCGCAGTCCACGTTAGTTCGGGTACGGTCGCAAGTGACGCGGCCCGCAGGCGCTCGAGGAGTCCGCGATCTTCATGCAGCATCGTGATGTGTTGGGTGAGGGCCGCGATGTCCCCGACGCTGTGCACCAGCGCATTTTCCATGTGCTGGCAGATCGCGCCCGCGGCCTCCGAGACCACCAGGACGCATCCGCTGCCGCGCGCTTCGGAAGTCACCAGGGCGCTTCCCTCTTCAATGCTGGGTAGAACAAGGATGTCGCTCTTCCGCATCAACTCTGGCACGTCGCTCCGATGTCCGAGTACGCGGACGCTTGGATGTTGAAGCATGGGCTTCAGCTTTTGCGCGTAATCTGGCAGGAACTCGCCAGCGATCAAGAAAGTGCCGGCCTGGCTGGCCGGGGAGTTCAGCCACGCCTCTAGAGCATAGTGGACACCCTTGCGCACCGCGCAAACACCCACAAACAGCATCGTCAATCCCGGATTTGTGCCGCGCGGTTTGCCGCCAACGTGAAATGTCTTTTCGTCGAATCCATACTGGTGCCGCGCGAGCTTAGCCGCCGGATAACCTCGGTCAAGAAAGGTCCGCATCACGAAATCCGACGGGCAAAGCAACCGATCGGCCAGTTCGTACTCCTCTTCCTCTTTGCGTAGTTTCGTCTCGTTGTACGCATGCTCATGGTCGGGCGGCAACGTTACCCCCAGGCGGTCGCACTCCTTCTGCACAACTTCCATCGCAAAACCCGTATGAGCATTACATCGCTCCAGCACCGTGGGGATTCCCAGCCTCCTCGCCGTCTTGAGCGTTTCAAGGGCTCCGAGTGGCCAGGTATGGATGATGTCAATCTGCCCCGCAAGTTTCTCGAGCCGTCGAGCCACAATCCAGTCATGCATAGCAACCGCGCGCATCGTGCCCAGGATGCGGTACGGAAGACGAATCTTCCGCCGCGCCAGCGTAGGGGAGACTCGGACCGCACCTCGAACTGGCCGGCTCAGAGAAGCGGGAAAAACGAGGACGTCCGCACCCGCCGATAAGCCGTCGACCTGGTGCCAGGCGGTTGTACAGATCCGGTCCGCGCCCAGCCGGAGCGGGAAGCTGTACAGCACTCGCACGCGCCCGTTACTGCCGCTCATCATTCTCCTTTTCAAACTAAGCGCCTACGCGCCGCGGAAAACTGTTCTGTACTACTTCCGCTTCCGCGGCTTCCCTGGGCCCCTCTGGACTGACAAGGTGCGCAAGCTGCACCTTGGCCGGAGCCGCGGTGCTTCGGATTGTTGCCTTTCTCGCCTCGAAGGCCGCCGTGGAAGCACAGGCTAGTATGGAGAACAGGCCTACCTGCATTGGAGCTCCGTAGTTAATGCCGAAATGCGCCACTACATGGGCAAACAGAACTGAACCCAGGCACCAGAGCAGCCATTCTTGCTCACGATCCCCCGTTACTTGTTTCCTGGCCGTCCCGATCATCCCAAAGCTGCGGCTGAAAATCGCAATGTAGAAAATTAGAGTAAGCAGGCCTCCTGTCAACGCAACTGCAACAAACTGGTTGGAAAGATCCCACATGTCCCATCCCCAGAGGTTGAAATACTTATATCCGAGAAGCCACCAGTCGGCGAAATGCCTCATGCAATTGTCCACCAAGGCATAGCGGTGAAAGCTCGAAGATGACCCGGTCAGGTCCACGCGGGCGATCAAGGCCCAAACCGGCGCTTTCATGACCAAGTGCAACACCAGTAGACCAAGCCCGAGTCCCCAGCGGATGAGCCGCATCCGTTTGCGCAAAGGCCAGAAGCTAAGCCCCACGAGCGCCGCGCCAATGGCCATCCACGACGTGCTCGCGTTCGACGTGATCACCATCGCGACGGCGCCAGCAAGTGCTGCAAAAGCTATCATTCGGGACTTCCTTTCTCTCCACAACCAGAGAAATAAGGGAATCAAAGCACCGCCGAACACACCAGCGGGAATACAGCCTAATACCCCCTCCGAACGTATCTTCCCATCTCTGATCGTCACCCCCGTCGAAAACCCTCCAATGAAGCCGAATACATTCAAGTGACTAATCTGCTCATTGATCATGCAGGCACCTTGGATTACACAAATCAAGGCGAGCACTTTGACCGTGCGCCGGATCGCTTCCCGGTCGGAGACCAGAAATCTCACCGCCAAGTAGCCGCCTAAGGCATCGAGAAAATCCCCTAGGTTATGGATCAGCGCCTGCATGTCCATCCACTGGATGGAAAGGATGGTCATCGCCGATATCGTCCAGAGCACCACCATTCGGTCCACGGCATTAAATCCGCCTGGGAGCCCACTTCGCGATGACGACGCCCTGAAGCCGGCCGCTCGAGCCAATGCCGCCAAAATCAGGATGCGCAGCACTGTGAAGTGCAGCCCGCCCAACACTACTACTTGTCCGACGGGAATCGTGAAAACAGCCAGAAGAAAAGCGGCAATAGCATTCTTGCGGGGAAGGGCAAGGATCAGCACGATGGCGATCACCATCCACACTGCAACCAGCGGATGCAGGAGCGTTTCGGTTGCGCCGCCTCCGAATCGAATGTGGTCAGGTTCCATCTAGTTTTGGCCCTGCCCTGGAATCAGCCCAGAAGATAGAAATTGAAGGGAATGCGTAGAATTCCTGCTGACCGCGGGTAAGCGCAAGAAATATTGGTGCAAGCTTTTAATCTTGCACCAATGTTGCCAATGTACATCCGTACGGCAATCACTGAACTATGGCCTGAAGACCCGTTGGGGGGGCCGGCGGGTTCTGGGTGCTGTATTGGTACATTCCCGCATCCCATGCCGAATTACGCGCTATAGCCGACTGTGCCGGGCAGGACATCGCGTGCCTGCTCGAGTCGTAGGTGCATCCGTCCGTCGTTCCGTACTGGCAGGCATTCGCAGCCTCGGTCCCGATGGCATATTCGGATGAATACGAGGCCAGCGTGGTGCAGTATGCCATACGGCTCCCGCCAGCCGCCACTGTGCTGGCGCTCGCCGACGTTGGTGCACAGGGCGTGGTACCTTCGTTGGCGCAATTGTTTGGTAGATACGTCCCGGGGTTGCCTGTCGTGTAGCCCTGCGAAGTGGCCTTGGCATCGGACATCGAAATATTAGACGGATCCGAGGCGCCACCCGTGCATCCGGTGCCATCCCACGTCGTGTTGATCAGGTGCTCATTGTAGACCGTTAGGTACTTACCGCCCGTGTTGTTGCTACCAGTCAAATGACATGGATGTGCGGCTGCATCGAGAAAGGTGTTATTGAACATGAACTGCCCACCGCTGTTACTGCACGAATAGCCCGGAGGCCCAGCGATAGCCCAGCCCTCGCCCTTAACGTCGTACATGATGTTATTGAACCAGTATTCAGGCACAGTCGTTGGACAAACCCACCAATCAACGTTCGAGTTGCTATGACGCATAACTGTGTTGTAGATCACGTTTACCGTGCTCGATGGCTGGTTGGGTGCCCCACCCGGATAGTCGTTGTTGCATTCAAGAACATTCTGGTGCCCGCCCGTTAGAATCGCTGGCTGGTCTTCGAAAATAACGTCGTGAATGTTGTGACAATTCTGGCCAACACCGTCCATCGTGTTGCGAACAATAGAATCCACAAAGTTAAAGAAAGAGGGGAACGATGCCCAAACGCATCCCTGTGGGAAGGAATCCGCCCCATCGATCACTAGGTTCATAATTGACTGGCGAAGCGTCGGATCACCTCCCAATGCGGTGCACACCGTTGAGTCCGTGTTGACCAGGCTGGTCACGGTCCAACCGTGAATATAGAGGTTGTTGTAGATAATGTCCCCGGAAGCATCGGAACTGCCCCAATTGGTAGCGAGGAGATACGTGCTGCCGTGGTTCGGGTTTCCCTGCGACGTGCTGCCGCACAGCCCGGTCAATTCAAAACTATCGAAGTAAATTCCGGCATTGTCGTTGCCTGAGAGGATCACAAGATTGTTTGGCAAGCCAGCGTTGTTGGAATTGGCGGAGGTCTGATACGTGCAGCTTGACACTATTGAGGTCGAGGTCGGATTGTCCCCGTTGAGGATGGGACGGCACCAAGACGAACCGCAAGTCGAAGTGTTATACCAGCCCGTGGTTCCAAGTCCGCTACCGTTCGACGTCGAGTTGTCGATTCCAATATAGACACACCCCGTCTGCGTGCCTTCGTATTGGCAGTTGACTGTGGCCCCGCTAACAACAGTTCCGTGCCAAATGATGTCCCACGTTCCTCCGGTGTAGGGAGTCGCGCTAGAGTTGCCGAAATGCCAAGTATCCCCGCCACGCATGATGATGCCCATGCCGGCGGCAGAAGTGTTCTGCCCGGATGGGAAAGCAGCAGCGCAGTTGGCGGAGCAGCTCGGCATTCCTGGCGCGTGAAGAAAGGGAGTTGATTCGCTGATGCCTGTGTTTGTATCCGCTCCAGTAGCAGCGACAAAATAGCAGTTGTTCCCTGTGACTGGGGCATTGGCGGGGCAAGCTCCGCCAGCGGCGAACGCTGGAAGGGTCAGAAGCAGGAACCCAAATGTAAGACTTACTTTCATTCCCCTGGACCACATCATCATCGATTCTCCCATTCGGCCAGTCGGCCAGTCGGCCAGTCCGCCAGTCCGCCAGTCCGCCAGTCCGCCGAGGCAAGTTTGCGGCCAACTCGCTGAAAATCGACTTGGGGAAGGCCACGGAAGTCATCGTAAAGGGAAGACGCAGAACCGGGTAGGTCTCGAAAGGGCAGGGTCTATATCTGTTCTCTCGTACGATCAATTTGTGCGTTTGTTCACCGAGGTCTCCGCGGACCTGCCCGTGGCGGGGAACTCTTAAGCTTTTTCCTGAGAGGTCCTGCGATTGCTCACGCGCGCAGGCAACTTATCGTTGCTGGCTTGCCTTTGCGGTACCGGCTGGTCCGCGCTCCAGTACACGATGGTGTGCCCCAAAACCGTGAACTTCCTGCCCCAACCCAGGCGGCGAAATGGTGTCATGGCAAAAGAAGATAACGAGGCCTTGTTCCACTCCGCGGCTTCTCCAAAGGCGCGAGCCCGGCCCTCGACCGCCAGACGGTAAAGAATATGAGTCATCAAAAACCAATCCAAGGCCCGGCCGCGATACTTGGGAAAGACGTGGAAATCGAGAAACTGCACATCATCTCTGCCTAAGGGAAAATAATGGGGCTCGACGGTGCGTCCCTGCAGGGTCCATCCATACCCTGCCAGATTATCCTCAACCTTGATCAGCCAGACCGCGGCCCCCAGCTCAAACCGTTCTTCAATCTTGCGGCGGCCTAGCTTGGGATTCCAGAAACTGGTGATCTCCTTGAGGTCCTGCGGACTGAGGTCGGATTGATGCTTGATCCGCTCTACCTTCAGCTTGCTCGGCATATCGGCGGTCGGCAAGCTTTGAGTTGCGAGGTCGCAATAAAAAAGGACCATGCGGCTGGAAAACAGCGTCCGTCTCGCCCACAGGCCGAGACGGCGAACTGTCGCCGCGAAACCGTGGCGCTTGAAATAATCAGTGAACCGCGAAATTGAACTGGACAGGCTCATGCGGACTGCGCAGCAGCTGAGGCTTTGTGTGCCACATTATCGGAGAACATAGCCCGCAGGCAGGCACCGCTGACCTGTTTGCGCACATCGCTTTCTGCTCTTCCCTTCGCGCGTGCCAGACCCGTCACCACGGCAAATCCGTAACGAATCAGGTGGTGGAAAAAGATGATGCTGCGAATTCCCATCTCGCCCCAGAAGCCGTGATGCTTGCGCCAGTAGTGCAGGACCGACTTTTGCTGCGCCACCGCAAAGCGGACTGGATACGGGGCTGTGATCTTGCCCCGATCATGGATTGCCTTCGCGCCGGGGAAGAAAACTACTTGCCATCCCGCATTCCTACAGCGCCGGCACCAATCCACGTCATCGCCGTACATGAACAGGTCCTCGTCGAGCAGGCCTACGTCGTCGAAGGCTTCGCGGCGAATCATCGAGAAGCAGCCCACCAGAACATCGACCGGCAGCGTTCGGTCGTGAGGAAAGTAGAACATGTGCTCGCCGGCGAAAATTCGGGAGTTCTTAAACTTGGTTGCCAAGCCGGTAGCCGAGCAAAAATTGTTCCAGAGGGTCGGAAATCGGCGGCACGTACTCTGCATCGTCATGTCGGGGTTCAGGACGCGCGGACCCACATTGCCCACCTTCGGATTCTGGTCGAGGAAATCCGCCAATGCATCCAGACAGCCCGAAAATACGATGACGTCCGGATTCACCAGCGCGATATACCGACCCTGGCACTGCCGGATGGCCACATTGTTGCCCTTCGCGAAGCCGAGATTCTCGTTACTCCGGATGAGTTTGACATCGGGAAATCGAGCTTCGATCATTTCCGCAGTGCCGTCGGACGAGGCATTATCGACGACAAGAATTTCCATGCTGCGGCGTGGCGGCACTGCGGCCAGGCTCTCCAGGCACAGTTCCAAATAGTGCTTAGCATTCCAGGCGACGATGACGACCGAAATATCCATGAGGGTTGAAGAAGTGGGCTTCAGCTTAGCTTCCGGTTGCGGCGCGATTGTACTGGGCATTTACGAAATCCACTATTTCCGGTTGCGTTCGAGCAACTCCACCAACAGGCGCTTTTTGGAACAAACCCAGGCGATTCTGCGTCCGTCAAAAGCCACGGCGGACGCAGGTTCAGCCATGACGACCAGACCCGCACCGCGGGCCTCGCGCAGCCCCGACTCCAAGTCATCAATTTCATAACAGACATGGTGCAATCCTCCCCCTTTTTTCTTGAGGAAGTTGCTGACTGGCGAGCCCTCGCTGGCTGGCTCCACCAGTTCGAAGACCGGATTCCGTGTATCGGCGGGATAAAAGAACGACACTCGCACTCTCTGTATCGGATCGAAGATAATCTCGGCATCCCAACGCGCCGATATGGAGACGGCAAAGTCTTCAGCAGCGGCTGAAATTGACGACACTACAAAACCTAGATGGTGCAAAATGGCGTTCGCGCTGAGCAAGAATCCTGCGCATTGGACCTGCACAGAATCTACCCCGCCCTGCTGTTCATTCAGTTGGTTAACAGAAGACATACTTAACCCGCCGATTTGAGGGCACGACCAAGGTGCAGAGTGCCCAAGCCGCGCACGATGCGCTGCGCAGCCAAGCTCGCCTTGACGACGGCGGAGGAAACAACACTGTTGCACGCGACAAGCGGAGTCAGTTGCGACATGTCCGTGCCTGTGAAACCTTTCTTGAAGGTATAGACGCCCGGGTTGCCTTCCGGATCGATGCCCCCCAAGTCGTACCACCGAATGCCATTTTCCTTGAGCCATTGAATCAGAGTCCACTGCAGCAAGTAGGCGCCCTTTGCGTTTAACCCGTCGTCGCTGGTTGCCCCGAGCAAATAAATTGCGGAATCACCCATCGCCGAGGCAACCACTCCCGCCACTGGAATCCCGGCTTGCTCACAGATCAAGATCCGCATGCGATGTGTCTCCGGAAGGTTCTCCTGAAGTCGCCCAAACTCCTCGACGTCCACAGTGGTTTCGAACGTTTTCCGTTTTCTCATCTGGTCGTACATTCGACAGAAAGTTCGATACTCTTCCGTCCCGTTTCCCGCAACGATCTTCAAGCCTTTTTTTTCGGACTGATTGAGCTTGTTTCGCCACTTTGCGTCGAGATTCTTCCGCAACTCCTCGACCGGAGGTGCTAGATCGAGAATGAAGGTCCGATACAGATTGCCCGAGGTCGGGGGCTCTTGCGTAAAGCTGGAGAAACCAGATTGAAATAGCGCAGCTCGCGGCGAACCGCAAAAGGCGTTCGGAAGAATCTGCAACAACAGTCCTCGTCTGCGGACATATTCCTCTTGCAAGGTATGAGCCATGCGCAAAGTGGCTTCGGCATCGAGCTCACTTCCACGTCGATGACAAAGGGGGCCCCACCGCAGATACGCCATGCCGAACTTAAACTTCGTTGGACGAATGATCCTGAGCTGTGCCATGCCAAAAACTTCGCCATTTCTCTTCAAGACCAAGTGGCTGAGGCTTTTTCTTCCCCAGCGGACCGTCCCATACGACCATGTCTGATAAAGGTTGGCGTCGTCGAAGAGGTCAAGCATCGCCGACCATTCAGCCGGCGTTGCACGATCCACTTCAACTTGCCAAACAGGGTCTGGCAAAGGCTTCGATTCGGTCGCTCTACTCATTAAGGCGCTTTGGCTGCTCATTTGCGACACTTAAGCGCGGGAGCTCACAGATTCGTTGTCCGCGATGGGAAGAGGCACCACGAGCCCATCCGCAGTCCGGCGAATGTAGCGCTTTCTCGGTGAGTACGAGGCAGGCACGTCGTAGGACCATAACTCACGGCCATCTGAGGCACCGCCCATACTAGTGAAGCCAAGGCTGGCGTAGTGCGCGGCGACCATATTGTTTTTCTTGGACGGAATATAGACGCCAACGATCTTGCGGATGCCACGCGCCTGGCACTGTTCGACCAGAGCATCAAACATGGCGAATTCCATCTCGCGCTTCAACACGCGACAACTCATCAGCCAGAGGTCTAGTTGAACGGTCTGATCCGAAACTTCTCCGATTAGTACCGACACCAGCCCGTTGTCTCCGAATTTATCGGCCAGCCGCCCGTAAAGAGCGATAAAGCCTTGGTCTTGAGCGATGGCCACGACTTCCGCGCTGGTATAGCGTCTGGTCGTGAGATTGAACTGATTCGTCTTATTGATCAGCTGTGTGATTCGCTCCAGATAGACGGGAAGGAAGGAGCCGATCTCCGCCGTCATTTCGAGCGACGCCAGGAACTCCCCGTAGTTGGAGAATTTGCCCTGGCCAGCGCTCCGCTCCGCATTGGAGCTGTAATAAGCCGAGCGGTTGAGATCGTCTTGAACCAGTTTATCCACTTCGAAGTAGCGTTCGTGCTCGAGCACTTCGGCAAAAGCGGAAACGTCTGCGCCCACATTCGGTACCGCAACTTCCGGCAGTTGCTCCGCCACAAAATCCCTCTCGGCCGGATTATCGTCAACGAACACGATGCTGTCCAAACCAATGTTGAGTTCTGCAGCGATCGCGCGGATATTCTCGGGCTTCGGATCCCAATTGGCTTTGAAGGCACTGAAATCCTCCAGCTTTAGAACACTGTCGGGATGCGAGAAACCCTCTTTGGCATTTTCAGCATCGTTCTTTGAGCACACTGCAAGAATGACGCCCCGGCGCTGCAGACTTTTCACATATCGCTGGAAGTCCAGGAAGGCTTCGCCGACTGGATGGTCTCTACCTAGAATCAGGTTTTGCACGCCATCGTCGCCGATCACTCCACCCCAAAGCGTGTTGTCTAGATCCAGTACGAGGCATTTCTTGGATTTCCCGTAGACCGATTTTACGATCGCGGCGACGTTGTGTGCCATGTACACGGTCGCTATCGGGCTGAGTGCCATATGAAAGTTGTACCAGTAGTTGTTGCGGAACCAGACACCCTGGCCTACTTGCGCCGAGAGGTAGAGGATATCGTTAATCAAGAAACGCGAATGGGTACGCGCATACTTCGCGAACTCGGAATTCAGCCTCAACACAAAGTTCACGCGACCGAATGATTCCGAGGCTTCCAAGTTCCCCAGCGGTCTGAGGTGTGGCAGGTCAAAGTTGTTCTGGATGATGAGCGCGCCAAGCTTCGTATGAATCTTTTCCCATAAGGATTCGAACCGGGCCATTTCCCGACGAACACGATTCTCCACCTCGCCGTCGGCTTCTAATAGTTCTGGAAACTCGGATACGTGGTGCCAGGTGGTGTGGATAAAAACGATGATGGGCTTGAAATTCCATAAATCTGGGTTTTCGAACTCCACGTCCTCAGAGTATCGGTTGTATCCCGATTCGTAGAATGTTGGTTCAATTCCTTGCGCCAGGAGAAACAACTCCAGCATGCTCTTAACTTCGGTTGTCGTCGAACCGCCAAGAATCGCAATCCGTGTCGGGACGAGATTCGCTTGTTTGAGCAGTTCCCTCTTTATCGCCTTGCGCTGGCGCAGGATATCCGAGACCACGATTGGATATCGTAGAGCTTTCAGAACCTCAGATTGCAAGGTGGTTTCTTCTGAAGCCATGGAAATCTCCAGGCAACTGCCGCGGCTTGCGGTCAGGAGGAACTGCTTTCCGCATTGGCCAACCGAAGAAGGTCGGCAACCGTAGTACAGGTCACAATTTGGCCAGGGGAGACCGACACACCATTGTTGCTTTCGGCCAAGGCTATAAAGGTGATCAGAGAGGTGGAGTCCCAGTTCTGCAACTCCTCTAGCCTTTCGTGACCTCGAAGGGTCCCGGCAGGCAGGTCGAGAATCTCATCCATTTCTAAAAGGAATTCGTCGCGGTTCATGGGAATAGTATGCATTAGAGTTTATCGCAGGTTAGCAAAACTGGACTAACTTTTTTACGCCTCGGCATTCGCCCGTGAACCCCGACAACAACGTTCCGCATTCGCGTCACCAAACAAAGAGTCCCTCCTTGAGCGGAGCCGAGGCAGGATCTCAATCTCAGAAAAAAGAGTGCCTTCACTGCCCGTCTTGATGCTAACCCGGTTAAGGCGGAAGAGGTCGGCGCGTGCTGAATTGGCACGGTTCTCAGCGAGAAAAACCGCCTCGTACCCGGAACGATGAAGGTGTGCGTCCAGGTCGCCCGTGAGGTCTGCTGAAGAACCGTAGGGTACGCTGAACGATCGCACCTTCCTTCCTGACGCTGCCTCTAACACCGCCTTGTTCTTGTCTATCTCACCCGCGAAGTCCTCCGCCGACAAGGACCTGCAATTTGCGTGGGAGTAGGTGTGGTTGCCTATTTCGAAATTGAATGCTACCAGATCGCGAAGCTGCCGACTGCTCAGATAAAGCCCGGCCTTCTCAGCCAAGGCGCCTTCGCTGACCCGGGCTAACCGAAGCAGGGAGTCACGAAATACTTCTCTGGCCGAGAAGGAGATCGCGGGAAGAAAGCGGGCGAAGACTTCTGTCATCGAGTGCAGCTCGATGTCCTTCGTATTACTAGCGACACGAGCCGCAGCATTGACAGTGTCCAATCCGCAAACATTGGCGACGTAACAGACAAGATTATCCAGCGCTAGTCGTCGGCTATCGAGACATTCCCCATTCACGAAGAATACGGCCGGCACTCCAAACTTCGCGCAGAGCGGCGCCGCGAAGTCGCTCACCGAAGCATAGGCGTCGTCAAAGGTTACCAGGACTGGTCGCGGCGGCAACGTCTCGCCGTCGGAATCCGAAAGAACATCTTGCAAGCTGACCGGAGTGTAGTATCTAGTAATAAATTTCAGCGCAGCCTCGAAGTTCTTGCGCGTGATGGTTCCGCCCAATCCCCTGGTAAAAGACGATTCCGTGTCGGATACATCGTGAAAAAGCACGCTGCGTAACAAGTACCGAGGTCCGAAAAGGCGGGCAACGCCGAAACGGCCGGGAAGGTGCCAGAGCGTTCTGCCGATAAGATTCATCGCGGCCCGGCTGCCGACTGGCTTCTGTTCGACCTGAATCTCAGAGTTCATTCGTTTGAAACTAGACAATTGTTGAAGTTTCCGAAGAACCGCTTGAACGACGTGCAACTTAAGCCCGTGTCAACGAGGGCTCGGGTGAATCAAGACCGGACGGGGACGCTCTTTCTTCTCCCAGGAACTGCCGATGCCATAGCTCTAACACTGCGAGAGAAAAAAGCTCTTTCGAGTATCGGCCGGTGGACGCGTTTTCTGAAAGAAGGTTTTCGACGGTGCTCTTCCGGAAATACCCTCTGGCCGAAGTCTCCCTGTCGAGCAGGATCCCGCCCAGCCAATTCTTTAAATCTCCCCGCATCCAGGAGTCATAAGGAACGGGAAAACCAGCTTTCTTCCTTTTCAGGATTGCCTTGGGAACTCGTTTCGACAAGGCTCGCTTCAATATGTGCTTGAGGCTGAAGCCTCTCACCTTGTAATCGGCGGGCAGGGCGGCCGCGAACTCGAGCACTCGATGATCCAGCAAAGGCACCCGGAGTTCCAGTGAGTTGGCCATAGTCATCTTGTCAGCCTTGATCAACAGGTCATCTGGCAGCCAAGTCTTGGTGTCGATGTAAAGCATCTGGTCCAACACGCCCTGATCCTTAACCTTTGAAAACAACTTCTGCACCGGCTCAACCGTATATTCCCTATCGATCGAACGTTCAAAATCCGCGGAATACAGTTCACCCAAGACGTTCCCGGAGTAGCGGTAAGGGCTTGATGTGCGACTGTAATAGTAGTCAGGAAACGTGGCATTCATCAACGGTGAGTACTTGGCGAGTCGTGACGAGTGGAACCATGAACTGACTCCCGAGAGTCCGCGGGATGCCGTGCCGTTGAGGGCCGGCATAATGTGCTTGAGTCGTTCAAGCCAAAGAATATTTCGATAGTTGCTGTAACCGGCAAAAGCTTCGTCGCCGCCCTCTCCCGAGAGCAGTACTTTGACATAGTTCTTCGCCAGCTTCGAAACGTAATACATGGCAACCGCGGGTGGTTCACAAACGGGCTCTTCCATGTGCCAGACGTATCGCGGGAGGAATTCCGCAAAATCTCCCGCAGTGATCGTCATGTCGTGATGCTGAGTGCCAAACGTTTCAGCAGCTAACTTTGCGTAGGGTCGTTCGTCGGCTACGCCAGAATCCGAAAAGCCCACGGTGTAGCTGCTGATTTCCTTGTCTGTTCGCTCTGCAGCAAAGCTCAATACGGCGGTTGAGTCCACGCCGCCACTTAGGAGAACGCCAACGGGAACGTCTGCGATCATGTGTAACTCGACCGCCTCGGCCAGCAGATTCGACAATTCGTTCTCCGCGTCGTCGAGGCTTAGCGGGTTAGAAGGCTTAGAGAACTGCAGATCCCAGTACTGCCTTATTTCCGCTTTGCCGTTCTTGGCCAGCAGATAGTGCCCTGGTGCGAGCTTACGAACTCCCTTGAGCAACGTTTCCTCACCCGGCACATAAAGGAAAGTCAGGAACCGGTCAATAATCTCGGGGGCTAGCTCTCGATTAATCGAAGGGTCAGCCAGGATTGCTTTGATCTCGGAACCAAAGACGATCGCCTCGTCGGTCAGCGAGTAGTAAAGAGGCTTGATTCCAACCCGGTCCCTCGCCAAGAAAAGAGTCTTTGCGTTTTCATCCCATATCGCGAAGGCAAACATTCCGCGGAGCTTCTCCAGGCAATGGGGGCCAAGCTCTTCGTAGAGGTGCACGATCACTTCAGTGTCGGACTGCGTTTTGAAAACGTGCCCCTTACTTACGAGAAAACTACGTAGCTCGCGGTAATTGTAAATTTCACCGTTGAAAACAATCCAGACGGTGCCGTCCTCATTCGAAATCGGCTGGTGGCCGAGGCAAAGGTCGATGATCGAGAGTCGCCTGAAACCCAACCCCACCTCGGACGCTATGTGTAGGCCTTCATCGTCCGGGCCGCGATGGCGAATAGTGTCCATCATTGCCCGAATGAGACCGGGATTCACGCTGGCGCCTTTGTCGAAGTTCAGTTTTCCACAAATTCCACACATATCGATTCTCGTTTGCGGTTCCGTACCGCGGTCACTTCCAGATTGTTTCGAGTCCGCAGAGGCGTCTCAGCTGCTGCGTGCGCAAGTACTTGATCAGGGGCGGATCGTCCACTCGCGGCATGCCGGTAAAGTAACCCTTCAGAAAGCCGAAGCACATCGCGACCGAGCCTACAAGGTAAGGTCGCTGAATAAGCCTATAGAAACAGCTAGCTGCCACAAAAAGCGGATGATATCCCGATACGTAGCACGCGACACCGTGCTTCATGCTGTCGCGCACTACGCCTTCGGCGGATCCGGTAAGGCGATGATGGACAACGCGGAGCCCGTCGAAGCTGTAGCTCTTCCAGCCCAACATATTGGCTTTTACTTCATCAATACTGTCCCAACCCGGAGCTTGCACTAAACCGCCAATCGCTTCCCAACAAGCTCTGCGATAGATTTTGGTTGCTCCTCTGACATGGAACTTCGGATTGGCTTCGAGCTTCTGAACACCTCCGAGATCGTAGCAAATCTCTCCTCCACCAACACCGAGTTTGGGTTCATGCTCAAAACGCCCGAAACATTTTTCAAAATAGGTCCTAGAAAATGTCAGATCCCCGTCGAGCTTCACAATAAAATCCCAGTCGTTGCAGTGAAGCGTGTTGTAGCCATCGTAGAATGCTTCCACTACTCCGCCGCCAGACTTTCGAAATCCTCTGTTTGATCTGTGAACCACGGAAATCCATGGGAACTTGGCCGCAAAGCGGTCGATAATGTCACCGGTTGTGTCGCTTGAACCGTCATCGACGATGACCCACTCCGTCGGTCGAATCGTCTGGTCAGCCACAGCTTCGATGGTGGCTTCGATATGCTTTTCTTCGTCACGCACCGGAGTGATGACTACGTATTTGATGTCTTGAGTCATGTCTAATTAGAAAAAATATCTGGGTCGGTTCGTCAGTTCCAGCTACGTTAGCCCATGTATTTGTAGAGCATGTTTCCAGTCGCTGCCAGCAAACTGTCCGGTGCGTGAGCGAAAATATACTTGGCAACATTGCCAGGCATGACTCCGCTAATTGTTTGCGAGTATCGCAAGGGATGTCGGAGGTAAGACAAAGTTGACCGAGCAGCACGCCAACGATCCTTGAACGCAATCAACCCAGGATTGTCGCAATCAGAGCGACCCATATCAAGCTCGTCGAGTCCGTCACTCTTAGCCTCCTGGATCGCTCTCCACATTAATAGCTGTGTTCCGCCCAGATTGTTGAACCGGTGGTCTGAGCAGCCGTATTTGTAAACAAGCGTCCGTTGGTGCCTCAACGTAAGAATACTCGCTACGGGACGGCCGCCTTTGGAAGCCACCCGAATCTTGACTCTGTCGCCCAAACAGGCAATCAGATTTCGAAACCATCGGAAGGGTTGTGGAGCCAATCCATGTCTCCGGCGAGTAATTAGAAGCAAATGGTAGAACTTACGCAACAGTGAGTCTTCGCTTCCTTCCTCATAAGTCAGGCCCTCCCGCTCTGCACGATGAATCTTCCGCTGTACGCAGTCCTTGTGAAAGCCGCGGAACAGTTCGTCCAAGTTCGGACGAAGGTCCAGTTTGTGAAAAGAGTAGGCCTTAGCCTTCTCAAAAATCACGTCGCTTGGTAAATGTAAATCCCCAGCCCGGATTTCGACGTAGTTCCATTCCTTCTCGGCTACTTCCCGTTGCAAGGATCTCATAATGTGGTTCAACTCGGTCGAGCTTTCGACGAGCGGAGCACAGTGATCCGAGAAAGGCAGCGACACTAGTCTTCGACCGGTGAGCCAGGTCTTGATGCCGCAGAAAGGAATACCATTTCGTAATTCGGTTTCCGGCGGTGAGGTGGTGAAAATGACGGGTTCGTACCCGTACGTGCGTTTTAACGCCTGTAGCCATGCCGTTGTATGAAATACAGACGCCCCGTGATGTTTATTCAGAAACTCGCTCCAGCGGCAGTCCTGTAGTGGATCAATCTTGTAAACAGCTATGCTCACGACCACTTACCTTCAACCCGATTCGCCGATCCAAACGCAGAGACACCGTTCATCGAAAGCTGCTAGTCGGCTCTGTCGCTTTGGATTCGCGGCCCGCAAAGGCGTAGAGAAGCCAGCCTAACTCGTACGGGCGACACTCGTGTAGGATGTGCAATGTTCCACCTGTCCTCTCCTGTCCTACCAGGGCGGAAAGCCGTCCGAGGCTGGATGTGGATTTCGTCGGGCGGATGCATCTCCATACCAAACTGGCGGACTTATCCTCGAGACTCTGTTGCAGTTCATTCGCCCCTCCAATCCACTCCAGCCCTTTGTAGATCGGCTCACGGAAGTCGGTATTGCATGCATCTTGGGCCGCAAAAAGCGCCATCGGTGCCATCGCGTGCTGATGGACAGAATATACCGGGTAACGTCCGACTACGCGTCCGGTCGTCGAGTCATAATGCCACCACCACTGGCCCAATGGACCCTGCAGTCTGCAAATCGTGTTGGCGCCTTGGAGCGAATTCTGCAATGCCTCTTTCAACCCGAAAACTTGCCCAAAATGCGCCATTGCGAAAATTGGGTATACCTGATCGGCAAAACTGCCCACGTGGCCGCGTATCGCTCCCGCTAGCGACTTCCACTTGGCCATGTGCCCGAAGAGGCTGTCCTTGCCCTGATTCGACTTCAACAATGTGTAAGTTTGCCGTGCCAACGGCTCGATGTATGGCGGTCGTTTCTGCTTTGTTTGACTGGCGTAGGTAAGCCCGGTCAAGAACCACGCCAGTTCCATGGTCAGCCGCTTTCGCGAGTCCGAATAATTCCGCAGGGCGTTCTCTAAATTGAATGTCGCGTAGAAGGTGTCCAACTTCCGCGAAGAAACTGAGGAAAGCCAAAGTAAGAGACCGAGATCCCCGATGTTATCGACCCACCCTGTATCTCTGTATAAGGCATCGATAGTGGTGTAAATGTCGACGGGAGACCGACATCCCGCACCTTCTGCGCGCAGCAACCCCAACAAGGTCATCACTGTGTACCGCTCCGAGATACCTTCCTGAGCGTTTCCGGATGGAGTTTGTTTCAGGCGATGGCAGAACAACCCCTTTTCTTGGTCGTACATCGCTTCGAGACCATGAATTGCCAATTCCACCAACTGGGCTACTCGCGTCTCACTTGCCAGAGCAACTACAGTGTTCGTCATATCTTTCGACAACCTTCTTTAGGATATCTTACGAGGGTACCAACGATCGTGCCCACCGACCAGTTTCTTGGTTTCTGCCAAAAACAGCCGTTCCCGCAGTCGCAATCGAAATTGATTCAATCACGAACCAATTGGGGAACCACAGTTTTGAATTCGACGATCGAGATGATGTTCCGAACTATGGTGTCGAGCGCCGGGCTATTTTCTTCGTTGAGACGTTGCTTATGCGGCTCCCGGTGCACAGTCTTGATCTTCGTCCTAACATCCTCGACGGTTTCAAGCAGAACGAGACGACCTTGGTCGGCCAGGTAGGCGTCGACTGCACCAATTTTCCCTCGGAAGATACTATAGACCGGAACTCCTAATGCCGCAGCTTCTCGATTCATTGTCCCGCCGCCACTGATCACGAGATCGGAGTTCCAGATCAGGTTCAACCCGTCTTCAACATGCTCTGGAATCACAATCTGCCGCCGAGCAATTGCCTCGACCCAAGCCGATCGCAAATCCGCCTCTTGCCTCTTGTTTCTTGGCAGGAGAAGTATTCGGGTGCCCGGCATGGATACAAATCTATCGATCGCCGCTTTCAGCAACCCTTCGCTCTCTGGGTTATGGTAATGAGCTTCGGTTGCCGGAGGGCGTACCATCACAAGCAAATCGTCAGGCGGAATTCTGAGCCGACTCTTCACCGCATAATCAGGACGGAATCTTGAGAGATAAACATCTTCTTTGATGCCCGGGTAATTAATGATTTGAGTGCCGTTTCCGGTATGTCGGTCCGCGATCACGCCGGGCGCCATCAGCCAGGTTGGTTTGATGCCTGGTATCTTTGCAGCGAACTCGTAATCAAACAATAGGATGTCGGGGATTCCCAGCAAGGCACAGGCTATAACGCATGCGCGCGAACCATGGGTAATCGCAAGGTCAATCTTTTCCTTTCGGACACCGGCAGTGACGGCTAAAGCACGCCAGCACGTTCCGATTCCTTTCAAAACTTTGTGCTTGCCGTAATGCCTTCCTATCAGCTTGGCTGACACTCCGTAGAATTCAAGGAGTTCTCGCACCTGGTATGCGTCGCGGGCGGTGACCAATACGTCATAATTTCGCTTTCTCAGTTCGTCGATAATCGGACGAAAGAAAGGAACGTGGGGAGAATTATCCAAATCCACCCAGATCTTCTTCCGTGCCGACGGAAGCTTTACGGGTAAAGATTGGGGATTGAGTGAAGCCGCTGGACTGGTCATTTTTGGGCTTTCAGATTACTGAGACCCACATAGCCTGCACCAATAACTGAAAGTTTCATTTCTTTCCTTTGTCTCGAACTATTTGCGCGCAGTCGATGTGAAAGTGGTCTACGCTGTTCGGTTTGCGGCGGCTAGCGACGTTACGTCGGCCTCGGCGTCCTTGCGGGTGAACCTGGAGGCGAAGCTGACAACTTCTTCAACGACCCTCGCTTGTTGCGGCGCGGTCAATTGAGGAAACATCGGCAGAGAGACGATTTCCGCAGCTGCCTTTTCGGTAACCGGGAAATCTCCTTGACGATAGTTCATCGCCGCGTAGGCCTTCTGTAGATGCAATGGAATCGGGTAGTGAATGCCGGTACCAATGCCGGCTTTCTTTAGGTGGTTCATCATTCCGTCACGGTCTTCGGCGCGGATTACATACAAGTGATACACGGCTCGTGACCACGCCGGTTCAAAGGGAGCGACGACTTCGTCTGCTGCGGCGAACAGGCGATTGTATTCGGCAGCGCGTTCACGGCGCTGAGCATTCCACTTTGCCAGATGAGCGAGTTTCGCGTGCAGCAGGCCGGCCTGGAGGGCGTCCAGTCTGCCGTTGTACCCCTCGATATCGTGATAGTACTTCTGGGCCTGGCCATGGTCGCGCAGCATGCTGATCTTTTTCGCCAAGCCAGCATCGTTCGTGGTCACCGCGCCTGCCTCACCACAAGCCCCCAGATTCTTGCCCGGGTAGAAGCTGAATGCTGCCGCCTTCCCCATCGAACCGGCCTTCATCCATCGATTGTGCTTGCGGGAGAAATACTCGGCTCCGTGTGCCTGGCAGGCATCTTCAAGGACTATCAGATGGTATTGATCGGCTAGTTCCTGAATCGCATCCATGTCGGCCATCTGCCCATAAAGATGGACTGGAACAACGGCAGTGACGGGCCGTCCACTGCGGCGGCTGATTAGCTTGCCTGACTTGTCCTTCGTGCACTGGACCTCAAGATATTCACGAAGCTTCAGTGGGTCCATGTTGTAGGTGCGCTCGTCGATGTCGACGAATTCGGGAAAAGCTCCCGCTTGCGAAATGGCTTCCGTCGTGGCGATGAAAGTGTGCGGAACCGTGACAACGACGTCGCCGGGCTTTACCCCGCAGACCATGATGGCGAAACGCAGAGCGTCAGTGCCGCTGCTGATGGCGATCGAATGGCTTGTGCCACAGAACGCGGCAAATGCCTTTTCGAACTCTTCTACCATCGGACCACCGATGAATCCGGCGGTGTGCAGAACCTTGTGGAAAATGGCGGTGAGTTCCTGCTCCATTTCTACGTGAGGAGTTACCAGATCGAGAAAAGGAATGCTGTTTGGGTTCTTAGAATCGCTCACTTTGTGACCTCCGTTATTTGTTCGATGTAACGAAAAACTCTGGCCGGATTTCCGGCTACGATACTGTTCGGTGGGACATCCTTGGTGACGACGCTGCCCGCTCCTACGATTGCGTTTTCGCCAATCGTGATGCTCGAAAGGATCGTCGCACCGGACCCGATCGATGCTCCCTTTTTAATCACCGTCCGTTCGACCTTCCAGTCGGCTTCGGTTTGCAGTTTGCCATCACCTGCGGTGGCCCGCGGATAGCTGTCGTTGATGAACATCACGCCGTGGCCGATGAAGACGTTGTCTTCGATGGTGACGCCCTCGCAAATAAACGTATGACTCGAGATCTTGCAGCGCTGGCCCACGGTGGCGTTCTTCTGGATTTCGACAAAGGCACCAATCTTCGACTCATCACCAATTTCACATCCGTAGAGATTGATGAACTTGGAGAGCTTCACATCGCGTCCCAGCCTTACATCCGGGGCTACACAGACATAGTGATCCATGATCGAATAGTTTCCCTTTGTGATTTTGATTTCAGCGGAGATGGCAACACAGCAATTCGCACGGGCGGCCGAGCGAAGGGTCAGGAGGGTGAGGGGTTCAGAGGTGAACCAAGGCTCCTCTTTTGCTAACGGATTCATTGGCTGCTTCGAGGAGCTTGACCACGCGAAGGCCGGCGGCGCCATCGTTAAAAGGTTTGTGATTGTTGGCAACGCAGTCGATGAAATATGCGAGTTCCTGCCTCAGCGCCTCGATCTGTTCCACTTGCGGCGCCCACATATCGCCGGAGCGATAGTTTACCAACAGGTTGTACAGACCCTCGCGGCTCGTGATGTGCACGCCTTTGTCGTAGACTTTGATCTTTTCATCGGCTTCCAGATCATTCCAGACCAACATCTTCTTCTCGCCACCGATGAGCGTCGTACGAACCTTGACCGGCGAAAGCCAGTTGACGTTGATGTGGGCAATAATCTTGTTGGGAAAGTAGACAGTGATGAAGGCCACATCCTCGTGGCCGTTGAGATGGGTCTGGCCGGTAGCGGAAACAGCTTCAGGAGTCTCCTTAATCAGATGGTCGATAATCGAAAGATCGTGAGGAGCAAGATCCCAGATCACGTTCACGTCGTGCTGGAAGAGACCGAGGTTAACGCGTGTTGAATCGTAATAGTAGATCTTTCCGAGCGTGCCTTCCTCGAGCAGTTGGCCAATCTTTTTCACCGCTCCGGTGAACAGGAAGGTGTGATCCACCATGATCTTCAGATTCTTTTTTTCCGCGAGATTGATCAGTTCTTCTGCCTGACCCGAATCGCTGGTAAAAGGCTTCTCGACAAACACGTGCTTTCCGTTTTGCAAGGCGGCCTTGGTGAGTTCATAATGCGTCCACACCGGAGTTACGATGGCAACGGCATCGATTTCAGTCGAAGACAAAAGATCGGCCGTCTCCGCGACAACTTTGATGTGTGGGTAGGTCTTGTGAATTCGCTTGCGCGCTGTCGGGCTCTTGTCGCAAACCGCCACCACCGCAGAGCCATCTAACTGGTCGAGGTTTCTGACCACGTTCGGGCCCCAATATCCATATCCGACTACGCCGAATTTAACCACAGTGTCACCACTCCCCTTGTGCATTGATTCGTACGAGGCAGGTTCAGAAAACTGACTAGCGGGCTGTAATACAGTTGACATAAGCAGAGGGGGAGATTTTTTCAGTACGCGCCATCGCCAAACACCACCGCGACCGGGGTGCGAAGCAGAATCTTCAGATCCATCCAGGGCGACCATGTCTTGGCGTAACGCAGATCCAGGCGAACCATGTCGTCGAACTTTATGCGGCTGCGTCCGTTCACCTGCCACAGCCCGGTAATTCCAGGCTTGGCTTCCAATACTCGGCGCCGATGCCAGATGTCGTAGGCCTCGACTTCGTAAGCGATGGCGGGACGCGGCCCAACCAGAGACATCTCGCCTTTGAGCACATTGAGGAACTGCGGCAACTCGTCAAGACTGGTCCGTCGCAGGAAACCGCCAACCCGGGTGATTCTGGAGTCTTTTGTCAGTTTGTAAACGCCATTGCCATTGCCGTTTCCCGGATGACTCTGCGCGTTGCCGGCGATCAATTGCTTGACGTAGGCCTTGTGAACGCTGGCATCATTGTTGACGTGCATTGACCTGAATTTCAGGAAAACAAACTGTTCACCGTGTTGCCCAACCCGCTTTTGCCGGAAAAACACGGGGCCCTTCGATGTCAGCTTGATGGCGACAGCAATTGCCAGCAGAACGGGTGAGAACAGCAGCAGTGCAAGGGCGCTGCCGGCAACGTCCATGATTCGCTTGATTACGCAGAACAACTTCTTCGCACTGTCCCGGCGCGCGAGGTCCGGATACAGGGTCGGATTACTGGGCCGTTCGGGAATATCGTGATTCCATTCTTCCGGGAACAAGTGGAAGGAGATGCTGATCAGACCGAATTGCTGCGAGCTCAAATTGTTGCGCAGGGTCTCACTGACCCTGGTCATCATCGTGCTCAGGATCGTGTTCCGATCCTCAGCCCCAAATTCTGTGAACATGACTCCTACAACAGAGTTGTTCTTGTACCAGCCCGTAACGTCCGTCTCTCGTGTCGACAGAGAAAGCGCCAAGAGAATTTTGTCCAGGGCCTTTTCGTTTTTGTCTGAGCGCAGACTGTTCCCCATATCCAAGAGCATGAGCAGGAAAGGCTTTCGCGAACGTTCCGTTCTCTTTCGCTCAAGCGAAATCATCCTGTGAAAGGCCCCCTCATTCAGAATGCCGCGTTCCTCAACTGGCAGAACATCTGCCGAAAGAGTATCCAGATTTGCTATACCAGAGCGCCTTACATTCACGACTCCCTCTCCTCTTCCTGCTTCCTCTTTGCGAGCGCAGGAACAAATGACCTACCCTGAATTGCTCTTGTTTTTGCTATCTGTGGGGGAGTACAGAACTCGGAACTGAAACAAACTAACGGGGGATCGACCTGTTCAGAGACGGGTTACTGTTTAGGACTTTCAGCCTGTCGCGTGGCTACCGGACCGTAGCGATAATAGTAGTTAGTATGGTCGGTGCTTGCAGAAGAGTTTACAACTGCACCAAGCACCTTTGACTCTTCAAGCGCTTGCAGACCTGTCTGCAGCTGCCGCCGCTTGGTCGTACCTTCTCTGGTTACCAGAAGAATACCATCCGCCAAACGCGCCCAAACGCTGGTGTCCGCCAGAGGCAGTACCGGAGGAGAATCGATAATGATCCAGTCAAACCAGGCTGCGAGTTGTTCCATCAGTCTTGAAAGCCGCCCGGACTGCATTAATTCGAGAGGATTCTCCGGGGGGTGTCCGGCCGGCAGAAACCACAGGTTTGGGCCTTCGAGACGATAGATATATTCGATCGGGCGCGGCGCACCATGCAACCATTCGCTCAGGCCGGGAAGCTTGCCCAGCCCGAACTGCTTGCTTAACGACGGACGTCGCAGATCGCCGTCTAACAATAAGATTTTCGGCTGCTGCTTTCTGGCCAAAATGGTCGCTAGATTTGCGGACACCGTACTCTTCCCTTCCTCGGGAATCGTGCTGGTAATCAACAATTTCTTGAGTGGACGGCTGTTCTGGAGCTGTCTCAAACGCACACCCAAAAAGCGGAATTTCTCCGCGGCGAGACTTTCTGGGGCAGTAAGACATATCAATTTACTGTCTGGCGGCAGCGAGACTGGCAACGACTGGAATTGACTCAAGTCGTTGTTGACGAAGTTGTTTTCAGTGAATTCGTTCTCGATAAAATCAGAGGAAGCAACTTCGCTCGCAGGAAAACTCTCCGGTGCAAGAGCGCTTGCTTCGCGCTCTACCGCTTGCAAAAGTTCAGTCGCAAGTGCAGGTGGGGCTGTCGCCACGCCTGACCGCTCCGACTCGGACCTTTGTAACGCTTCAAATATACGGCTCATGTTTACTGGCTCCAGTTGCTGCGGCGGCCCGCGGTTCTCCGTGGCTTGATTGCAGTTTTTGCAGATAGTCGTGCAGGAGGAGTAGAGTCTTCGCTGCTCGGCGCGCGTCGGCTTCTTCGTTATTTCCGTTAGCGGCCTCTGCCTTGGGTTGATGCACCACGCCCAGGCGGAAATCTGCGGCGATATCCTCGATGATGTCGGGGGTTACGCTGCGCGCTTGCCTGGCATATGCCGTGATCAAAGCGTTCTCGCAGACAGTATTGATCAGACGCGGAATCCCCCGGGAGTGCCGATGCACCCTTACAATTGTCTCAGGCGGAAAAAGTACGGTGGAATTGGAGTTTGCCCCAGCCAGCTGCAGGCGACGCTGGATGTAACCTGTGGTTTCGTCCAAATTCAAGGGCTGAAGTTGTGAGCGCAGAGCGATTCTCTGCTTCAATTGTCGCAACTCGATCGAATCAAGCTTCTCATCCAGTTCGGGCTGCCCGACCAGCAATATCTGAAGCAGTTTTTCGTTCGTCGTTTCGAGGTTGGTCAGCAGACGGATCTCCTCGAGTACTTCTGACGCAACGTGGTGTGCTTCGTCCACAACCAGCACGGTGGTGAGCTTTTTCTGATGGCGCGAAATAACATAGTTGCTCAGTATCAGAAGGAGCTCGCTCTTGTTCTTCCCTGCCACATTGAGTCCGAAGTCGCCGGCAACATACTGCAGGAACTCGATGGGCGAGAGCCGGCTATTGAATACATAGGCGTAGGCAACATCGCTCTGATTCAGCAACTGCAATAGGCAGCGGACAAGGAGCGTTTTGCCGGTTCCGACTTCTCCGGTCATGACCACAAATCCTTTGTGGCGTCTTACACCGTAGTAGAGCGCCGCCAGAGCCTCGTTGTGTCTCCGTGTCGGAAAAAGAAAAAAGGGATCCGGAGTGATCTCGAACGGGTTACGCTTCAGATTGTAAAAAGCTTTATACATTGAGTTACCAACATTAGCCTCGGAAGAAGCTTATCGCCGATCCGGCTAGAACAGTCCCCAAAACAACTCCTGCCGTTACCCAGCTTACCCAAAGTTTCCTCTTTTGCTTTCTGTCCTCTTCAGGGCCGGTGATCGCCGGGATCTCTGCCATCACGGCCACCGGCAGAAGCCCTTTAAGCGCTTTCTCATTGTAAAGCCGGTCATCAAGGAACTCGGTTCCGCCTCCAAGGGCTCCCCCCAACGCGATGCCAATGCCCAAACCGATGCCACACAACTTGAGGCGGTTCGGAAAATCAGGCTTCAACGGCAGGCTCGGAGGATCAATCATCTGGAAATGCTCACCCTGCTGAAGTAATTCCATACTTGTAGCCATTTGCGAAGAGTTCTTCTTCTTCAGAAGCTCGGCATAGTCTGCCTTGGATTGTTCGTAATTTCGAGTGAGATCGGCGTATTGCTGTTCACGTGCAGGCTCCTCGTTCAAACGCCGCTGGTAATCATCAATCTTCGCTTTCAGAGCGGTGATCTCGTGTTCCTTGTTCGACATGTCGATCTGATTGGCTTTCAACTGACCCTGGAGTTGAACCGTCGCAGCTCTGTCGGTGCTATCAATCTCGTCTGGCGTGGACGCGGGTGAGTTGGCACCCCCTGAGGTCGTGGTCGCGCCGGCCTTCAGGTCAACCAGAGCCTGGTCTCGCATCTTTTCCGTCTTCGCAATCTGATCTTTCAGTTTACGAACGTCGGGATGACGATCTGTGTAGTGCGAGCTGAGATCGGCAAGTTGTTCTTTGAGTTTGTCCAGTTCTTCGTCCAAAGCGGGTATTCCCACAGGAGTGCCGTTCTCAGTCTTGGTCGTTCTCTGCAAAGCACGGGATTGTTCCAGCATCGATTGCAAGTAGGCATTCTGCTGACGATCGGAGTTGAGCCCGTCCTCTTCACTCTGTAGTTGGGACTGAAGTCCGGACAGGATTTGGACATTGCTTGACAATTGGGAAGGCAACTCGCCGAGATGCTGATCTTTGTATACTCGGACTTTTTCTTCCTGCTCCGCCAAATTCTGCCTTGCTGTCTCCAGCTGTTGTTCGAGAAACTTGGTGGTGTCTTCGGATTTCTGCTGCCGCAACTCCAGATTTTCGCTGATGAACAAATTGGTCAGCTCGCCGGTTACCTGTTGAGCGATGTGAGGATCATGAGAAGAATAATAGATGTTGAATGAAGTGATAACCGCATGTCGATCATCAAACACCAGCGAAATCTCGATATCTTTACGCATACGGTCGACCAGTTCATCTGGGTTTAGCCGACCGCGCTGGTCGGCATACAAGTTCAGCTCGTCAATGATATGCAATAGACGGGTGCGACTCAGAATCTGCTGGGTTATGCTTTGCAACCGTGCCTGTAAATCATCCGTCACGTTTGGGGTCACGTAATCCTTTGGCATGCTTGGTTGTTCTACCAGAATCAACGTGCCCGACTTGTATCGCGAGGGCAGAACCCAACTCGCGCCCCAGACCACCAGCCACCCGAGGAAGAAAGGTATTAAGAAATACATATGCCGACGACGAATCACGTCGACATACTGCTGCAAGTTAATGCTTTCTCCGGGCTTCTCTTCTAACTCATCAACCATAGTTACCGTTCCTGTTTACCTTCCGAGAGGTCTCATAAATTGATAGGAGATACTAGCCGTCACCAGGTTTACATTGGGGATGGCGGAGATCGCTGCAATATCGCCGTAGCTCTGGTGCAATCGCGTATATTGCAGCTGCAGATTCAGATGCTCACGGACCTGACGCTGCAGGGATGCATTTCCGGAGATCGTATGCCCGCTGGTGTTGAACGTAGGCAACGCATCCAGAACACTGTTGTTCGCGTAATTCCCTCCAATTGACATGCGCAAGGTTCGGGCGAGCTGCCGCCGCACCGAGGCGGAAGCGCTGCTCGACTGAACTGCTCCGACCAAACCACCGCCCTCGTTAATTGCTTTCGAGTAACTCGCGGCAAGGCTGGTCAGCTTGCCCTGCCAACCTATGCTCCCACCGCCTCCCGGAGACCATCCGCTTGATGTCGGCAGTCCGAACTGTTGCGTGTTGGAGTACTGGGGCCCGCCGAACACGGAAATGGAAAGGGTTGGCTTGAGATAAACGGTATAGAAACCGAAAACGCTGTGGGTCTGAGTCTCGCTCTGCCCCAAGGTGGGATAGGCCAGGAACACCTGGTACGCATACGTGGCCCCGATATAGTGGATCCTCGAAAGACGGTGCGAATAAAATGCAGACCCGCCCTTCGAACTCGAATCGGACAATCCGGGAACCTGCGCCTGGTTGGCGTAATGCAGATTCGTAAATGTTCCGCTCGCTCCCACCATCGCGTTGGCGGCGAACTGATAGGTGAGCGAAGCGTTCGCGGTATTTGTAAGCACATCCGCGACCGGCGCAATCACGGAATAGTTGGGCACAAACGCCCCCCCGGAAACTGGTTGTTCAAAATCCGAACTCGGCTGATAGAGAACATTCGACGTCTTTTGAAGGGAATCGCTCAGCCTCAGCGTCACATGCGGACTCAGGCGATAACTAAAACTTACGCCCAGATTCTGATTGGCTTGATTGAGCGAACTAGTCTTCTGATAGAACGTAAAACCCGGACTGTAATTGAAAACCCAATGCAGTCGTGACCTGGTCTGGTCCAGTGAGATTGTGGGTGATATCGTATAACTCACATCACTGATTGGTTTGCCGTTTGCACCAGTCGTTGCGTCACTGTCGTAGGCGCTGCTAAAAGCCAATCCTCCGCGCAGATAATTGGATCGCGTTTCGGAGGTAAATCCCATCGAATATCCTTCTCCGCTGACCGGGGCTGGCGTCAACATGCCTGCCCCTCCCCCACCGGGGCCGGTTGCTGCAGCGTCGGCGCCGGTCTGCGCCCAGAGAGGGCATGCAGCCAGCAGAACCGTACCGACCAAGACTCGAATTAGCATGCTCGCTGTCAAGGCACCACGATGGTGTCGCGGGGCTGGATTCTTATGTTCTGCGCCATGTTTTTGCCTTTGATCACGTCCTTGTAATTAAAGGGCAAGCGCACCTCAGAGCCGTCGGGGTTCTGGCGAAGGACGTAGATAGATTTTTGCTTGGCGAAATCTCGAAAGCCGCCCGCAAGAGCAATGGCATCCAAAACTGTCAAAGAGCTTGTCAGCGGGAAGGTTCCAGCCTTGTTGACCTGGCCAAGGATGTTGAATTTCTGGCTCTTGATTTCTGTAACGATGACAGTCACTTCAGGCTCAGAAATGAAGCTCTGTAGCTTGGCAGCTAGTATTTTCTCTAGCTGAAGGGGCGTCTGCCCGCTCGCTTGCACCTCGCCGGCCAACGGAAGTGATATTTTTCCATCCGAACGGACCGGAACTGTTCGGGATACTTCTTGCTCTTTCCAGACGTTGATCGACAAGACGTCATCGTTACCGATAATGTAACTATTATCGTGTGGCCCGACTGCGCCGCCACCCGTGTTGGGGTCAGCGGACGCTGGTTGCGCTGCGGATGTCGTGCTACCTGTGTTTTTCGTTGTGTCAGTCTGTGCCGCCAGCCAACCAGAGAGCAGAATGCAAACGGCGAACGACGAGATACGCCGGCACATCTTCCTTCCTGGAATTGTCATGGTTTGCTCCAAACTGAGCAATTGTAACGCTTTGCGGCCTTGTCGCATGCTAAATCCGTTTTCCATTGCCCCTGAACCCATTTGTGGGAAAGGCGGACGGATAAGCTTCGGAGGAGCTCATGTGGTATTGCTCGATCTTATACAGCAGAGTCCGATAGCTGACTCTGAGCAACCGCGCTGCCGCTTTTCGGTTCCAGCCAGTTTTCTCGAGAGCGGTAGCGATCGCGCTTCTTTCCGCTTCGCACCGGACACTTTGCACGAGTGACTTGAGCGAGTTGGGAGTGGCGGATCCTTCCCCATTTCCGTCATCGTCGTGTGCTTTCCTGGCCGGTTCCGATGTTTCCATCGCATGGCCGTTTCCCGGTTTACCATTCCCCGGCTTGTGGTCCGATTTTGCCGTGGCAAAGACGAGCTCTTTGTCTCCCATCACGAGGTAGCGCTTGACGAACTCCTCAAGTTCTCGCAGATTTCCGGGCCACGAATAAGCATGGCAGGCATCCAGCACGGCCGGCGAGAAGGTGCGTGGAGGCAGGCCATAGTGCTTCGCCAGATGATGCATAAAGTGGCGAAGCAGAATCGGAATCTCATCTTTCCGCTGGCGCAACGGCGGTGCCTGAACCGTGAAAGCGCTCAAGCGGTAATAGAGATCCTCGCGCAGTTTCTTTTCAGAAAGCGCCCGCTCAATGTCGGCGCTCGTCGCACCGAGAATTCGAACATCAACGTCGACTGCCGCGCCGCTGCCTGGCCGGAAGAACTGCTTTTTCTGCAACACCTGCAGCACCTTGCTCTGGACACTGGTCGGCATTTCGGTGATTTCGTCCAGCAGAACCGTTCCCTTTTCACATAACTCGAGTTTGCCGGGTTTGGACCGCATCGAACCCGCAGAGTCGCTGCGCTCGTAACCGAAGAGCTCGGTTTCGAGCAGATCGCCGGGCAGCGCGGCGCAATTCACCTTCAGAAACTTGAATCCGGAGCGGACAGAGAGCTTATGAATGAGCCGAGCGGCCGTGTCTTTTCCGCTTCCGTTCTCTCCCAGAATAAGGACCGGGACATTGGCCTGGGCCAGCAATTCTGCCTGGGCGCGAAGCTTGCGCATGATCGGACTTGCGCCCACGAAGAAGGCGTCATCACTCACCTGTTCGATGTCTTCACTCGCGAGCTCAACTTCGACGTGGTTGGCCTCTGAGCTAAGCTGGCCTCGAATCACGCTCTCAAGGTGCTCGTCCTCGATCGGCCTGACCAGATAACCCTGGGCACCCAGGCGGATGGCTTCGTTTTTTCGCTCCGCGTCGTCGGGATAACAAAGCAAGATGATCGGCAGGTTCGGACGGAGTCTGCGAACCCAACGCAAGATGTGTAAGCTGTCTGTGTCGCCGCGAGGCAAATCCAACAACAGCAGGTCCGGTGTAACGCCTGCCTGCACGAACTCCAGTGCTTCCCAGCCGCTGGCCACCGTTTCCAGTTGCCAGGAATTGGCTTCCCCGATCAACCAGAGCGAGCGAACCACGGTGGGCTCCTTGCTGACAAGTAGGAGGCGTACCGCTTCGATTGCGTTTTCTGTTACAGGCTTGATGTTCATTTTGGAAGTAACCGGGAGAGAAAGAAAGCGATAGAAGTCTAAATAGGTTCGACGTCGTATCCCTGAATGCGGACGGCTAGTGATCTCTGGATCGCGTCGATCGAGACCACCAATGTGTTGTCGTCATTGCGGGCCAGCAGGATGCCTTCGACGCCATCTAACGAGCCACCCCGGACTCGCACCCGCTGTCCGATCTGAAGAAAAGGATGACCACTCCAGGGTATTTGCTGTCCGATCAGGGTTCGAACCGCTTCGATTTGCGATTCGGCGATCGGAGTTCCTAATCCGCGGGCACCGACAAACTTGAACACGCCGTCGATGCGCAGCACCCGCAATCGCTCCTCGCCGGTCGGACACAGTTTCACAAACACGTAACAACCGAATAGTGGCAGCTCCACCGATTTCTTGCGGTCGCTCCAGCGGTGCACTTCGGTGACCATCGGCAGGAATGTGTTCACACCTAGTTCGCGAAGTCGATGAGCCACGACTCTTTCATGTCGAGCGCGAGTATGCACGGCGTACCAACTCTCACTGCCAGGTGCCACGATGGGCGCGGTGTTCGAGGACTCCCACGACTGGTTGGTGGCACTCATAGCTTCGCCCTCTGAGTCACAAAGTGACTTCTGTAACTGCGAATAGCCTCAAAAAAAGACAGAGGATCTGACCAATGTCAAACAACCCGGGGGAACGTGCTCTGGAAATACAGGGGGAGAATTAATGTCTACTAATTCGATCTAGATTATTGCAATATATCCTTCGTGTCAAGCCGCTATGAAGGCCGGTCGTAGGAAGTGTGAATTCCCTGCACTAAACTCAGTGGTGTAGCGCTACACTCCGGCTCGCTTTTCACAAATGGCCCAATGACACTCAGAATTTCCGCTTAGGGGCACGGGGGATGGGAACTCGACATTGAGTTGGTTGCCCGAAAGTGAACCTAGCGTACATTCGTATGCAGGATGCTGCAAGTGGTACAGGGTCTCCGCGGCGGAGTTCTCATGCCCACGTAAGTTTAGATTCTCAGCGTGGAGGGTTGATCAGACTAGAGAAGGGGTTCTCCACCACTAGAGTGGTATGAGGTTCCCCGGTCACAACATTGGCCGGCCGCTGGATCGGCCCCTGCCATGGCACAGAGTACACTAGCAGAGGCCATTCAATTGATTTTAAACGCTATATTTCGGTCCAGGCGGTATTGCTTCGGGCCGCAAGATCACCTTGAAGCCCTGAAGAGCGAAGGACCATCCGCTCGTATCTTCATGTCATATTGCAGTCATCTGCAACTATTGCAAACCCTTGCGACTAGTGGCTTGCATTCTAATCAGAGATACGGTAGACTCGCAGTCGGTTGCACTTGTGTCGATAAGATTCAGGTCGCATCCTTAATTGTTATCTGGCAAATCCCCTCCCCCGAATAAACAATTCCCCCGCCTGTGGGAGAGGTTCTCATAGTACGGCTTGTTTCGATGTGGCATTTGATAACTTCGGCCCCAGTTTTGGTGGCCTACACCAATGATGTCGCTGGAGAAACTTATGGATACCCAACGTGCGGGGGAGGATAGGATCCGCGTATTGGTTGCCGACAATACACGAATCCACACTCAACTGCTGGCCGATGCACTGGCGCGGGATCGCGGATTGGATGTCGTCAGCGCGGATTCTGATTCCCACGGTCTGATCGCAGCGGCCGTCGCACACAAAACCGACGTTCTGCTGATCAGCTCCAACCTGGACGAGGAGCCACACCGCGCGTTTGAACTGTTGCGGGAACTAAGGGCATCGCATCCCCAGGTCCGAGCTGTCATACTGCTGGATTCCTCGAAGCGTGACTTTATACTGCACGCCTTTCGCGCTGGCGCGCGGGGAATCTTCAGCCGTCACGACTCCGTCGAGTCGCTTTCCAAGTGTGTGCGCAGCGTGCACGAGGGTCAGATTTGGGCCACGAGCCTGCAGATGTCGTTTGCCGTGGAAGCCCTGGCCTCTTCACCAACGGTAAGGGCAGTGGACGCTAATGGTTTGGACCTGCTTTCGAAGCGCGAGATGGAAGTCGTCCGCAGTCTGTCTGAGGGGATGACCAATCGCGAAATCGCCGAGCGTCTGGGCTTGAGTCAGCACACCATCAAGAACTACCTGTTTCGAGTATTTGACAAGTTAGGCGTTTCCAGCCGGGTCGAACTGCTGTTCATGACTCTCAGCCAGGCCAGCCCGGCTCAATCGCTGCTCCCTTCCCTTCTGGCGAATCCGAGCAACGGCGGTCGCCACGATGAAGCGACCATCGCCATCTGTCAAAAAGCGGCTGAACAGGGCCTGCCGACTGCGCAACTGGCGTTGGCACAACTTTACTCGGCTCGCCGATCCGGCCCAAAGGACCTGATGTACGCGTACATGTGGTTTCTGATCGCCAATGAGCAGATCACCCGGGCCAAGAATCATGTCAACAAGTCCATGACCATGGAGCAACTGCTCGAGGCTGAACAACGAGCGGCCGAGTGGATGAGAAAGACAAAAAAGATCCCACCTTCGTCAATCGAAGATCCCCCCGAACACCGGCCAACAAGGGAGAAGGACGCCTCGACCGCTTGATTTAGCGGAGTGTCTTCCGTCTACGGCTTTCCCCACACGACTCAGCCTGCGCAGTGTGCGTGCCACATGATAGGATTCCCCGCGTGGGCAATTCCGCTTGCATTCCGGTTTCTGCTTCGGCCGTCTCCGCCACCACGGCTACCTCGCGGCACTCTGCCCTCGTCCGCATTACTCACTGGATTACCACCTTGTGTTTTTTTGCCCTGCTCGTCAGCGGGGTTGAAATTGTCATCTCTCACCCACGCTTCTATTGGGGCGAAACTGGCAACGATTTGACCCGACCGTTGTTCAAACTTCCGATGCCTGCCTCGAGGAAGTTGGTGCCGACCGGCTACACGTACGTGCTGCCGGACCAGAACGGCTGGAGCCGCTATCTCCACTTTCAAGCCGCTTGGGTAGTGGTAATTACCGGACTACTGTACCTAATCTCGGGCCTGTCTACCCGGCATTTCCGAAAAAACTTACTTCCGCGAGGGGCCGATCTTTCATGGCGGGAATTCTCGAGCGCAATGGCTAAACATTTGCGCTTCGAGCGGCCGCGTGAGGCAGAGGCCTGGTCGTATAACGTGCTCCAGCGGATCGCCTATTTGTTCGTGATCTTCATTCTGTTTCCCTTAGTAATCTGGACGGGCCTGGCGATGTCTCCCGCCTTCGTTTCCGCGTTTCCGGCGACCGTCGACGTGTTAGGCGGCCAGCAATCGGCGCGCACGCTTCACTTCTTCCTCTCCCTGGCTCTCCTGCTCTTCCTGCTCGTCCATGTCGTGATGGTTTGTCTTGCAGGATTCAAAAGCCGCATGCGCGCGATGATCACAGGCCGCGCCGCTACACATTTGGAGCGCACATGAGCGACCTCTTACCCAGCAAACTGTCTCGCCGCAAATTAATCACAACCGGAATCGCAGCCGCGGCAGGCGTATCGGGCCTGGGAGCCGCCGCGTATATTGCGCAGAGGTACGGGCTCGTTCCGCCCGATGACGGCGGCATCTACGGCCTGGGCGAGACTCTGACCTACGCTGCGCAGCGACTGCTGACCAAGCACTCTTTTGCGCGTGAATTCTCCAGGAGCCAGATTTCGAAGCCTCCATTCGCCAACGAAATCGAGCCTCCGAGTGATGAGTTCAAGCGCCTTCAGGCCGGAGGATTCACGGAGTGGCGCCTCTCGGTCAACGGCATGGTCGCCCGGCCCGCCTCGTTTTCGCTCGATCAGCTTAAGAGCTTTCCGCCTCACACGCAGATCACCATGCTGCAGTGTGAAGAGGGATGGTCCTATATCGCCGAATGGGTCGGCGTGCCTTTGTCCCAAGTGCTGGATGTTGCGGGAGTGCTCCCGCAGGCCAGATACGTCGTCTATTTCTCGATAGAACCCGACACCTGGGAAAGCATCGATATGGCCGACGCATTGCACCCGCAGACTTTTCTAACCTATGGAATGAATGGCGACAACCTTCCCGTGGGCCACGGCGGGCCGCTTCGCCTGCGGCTCCCTCGCCAGGTCGGCTACAAGAACGTGAAATTCCTAACCCACCTGACGGTCACCGACAGTCTTAAGGGTTTCGGCAAGGGACTGGGCGGGGCATCTCCAGAAGCAGGCTATGCCTGGTACGCCGGCATCTGACCGGCTTATAGTTGCCCGTCAGAACGCACACCCTCTGTTCGCTCGACGTAGCTCAGCAAGGGTGCGCCTCCGAGAAAGCACTAGCGTGATCCGGACGCAAGTCAAACAGCTACTCTACGCCCTCACTCCAACCCTTCCACCACGTACAACGCCCCAAGAACCCGCACGGTGCTGTAGGCATATGTGGTGCTGCGCTCGGCGTATACCAGCCTCACGTCTTGAGTCGAACCCGCCTTCTCGCTGGGTTCCACGGCCTGAAGCAACGTTCGTTTTCCCGTCGGGATGTCCAAACGGTAGATGCGGCCTTCCCACGGTGTCGCCGAAACCACTTTCCCCGCCGGATACTCCAGCTGCATTTTCCGGTTCGCTTGCCGCACCAGCGCCAGCGTCTTGCCATCGGGCGCGAAGTCCGCCGAAATGACGTCCTTCTCCTGCGAGCGCGGCGTACCGCCTGCCATCGGCGCCTGCGCCATCGTGCCAGTCAGAAAGTACGGCCCGCTCACCGGGTCTATTGCAAGTTCCATGTCTCCGCTGGCTGAAAGAGAGAGCAGGGTCGCGCTTGGAAGATCTACTTTCGTGGATTGCGGAAACTCCATGCGCACGGTGTAGACCTGCAACGGGTCGTTGTTCCACTGCGCGCTATAGACGATCGTTTGCCCATCCTTCGCAAAGCGTGCATTCGATAGATAGCCTTGTCGATAGGTCAGCCGGGTAAACTTCGGCTGTGGTTTTGCGGCAGACCACCTTCCCAGCAACCACAGTCCGGCTCCGAGAGCCAACGTACCCAGTGCCACGGCCGTCCATGGCAGCCAGGCTCGCTTTACCTTCGGCTGCGCTACGCTCCTTGCTGACGAAGTTCCGCCCAGCGATTCGATGGCAAACGCCAGATCACTCGCCGACTGGAAACGTCGCTCGACACCCTTCTCCAGGCATCGGGTCAAAATCCGCTGCAGTCCCAGCGGACCTTGCCAACCCGTTTCGTTGAGCTCCGGCGGCTCTTCCCGCAAAACTGCGGTCATCGTTTCCGCAGACGTGTCACGTTTGAAGGCGCGTTTACCGGTAAGCATTTCGTACAGCACAGCACCAAAACTAAAAATATCGGAGCGCGCATCGCTCGACTCACCCCGCACCTGCTCCGGTGACATGTAGCCGACTGTTCCCAACACCATACCCGGCAAGGTCGCCGGACTTGCCAGCGTGGCCACGGTGTCGTGGCTTTCTTCGGGCCGTATCAACTTCGCCAGCCCGAAATCCAAAACTTTTACCCGTCCATCCCGCGTAACAAACACGTTCTCCGGCTTCAGATCCCGGTGCACGATTCCCTTCTCGTGCGCGGCCGCGAGTCCCTGCGCGATGCCGAGCGCATACTCGATCGCGCGTCGCACCGGCAGCGGTCCGGCTTCAAGCTTCTCTCGCAGGGTTTGCCCTTCAAGAAGTTCGCTGACCAGAAACGGCGCGCCGTCGTGCGTCCCGATGTCGTGGATTCCGAGAATGTTGGGGTGATTGAGCGCCGCGATGGTTCGCGCTTCCTGTTCGAAGCGCCGCAATCGATCCGGATTTTTTGGCAACCCCTCGGGCAGCACCTTGACCGCAACGTCGCGTCCAAGCCGCGTGTCGAGCGCTCGGTACACTTCTCCCATGCCGCCCGCGCCGAGCAGCACAACGATTTCATAAGGGCCAAGTTTCGTGCCAGAGGTGAATGCCATGTTCGGCGCCATTATAGCGTGTGCAACACGTTGGAGCAGAAGCGCGGCCGAAGGATTTCGTGTATGCCTGCATGTGGTTCCTGATCGCCGATGAACAGATCACTCGGGCCAAGAATCATGTCAACAAGTCGATGACCATGGAGCAACTGCTCGAGGCCGAACAACGAGCGGCCGAGTGGATGAGAAAGACAAAAAAGCTCCCACCTTCGTCAATCGAAGAGCCTCCTGAACACCGGCCAACCAGGGAGAAGGACGCCTCGACCGCTTGATTTAGAGTAGGGTCTTTCGTCTCCGGATTTCCCCACGACCCAGTCTGCCCAGTGTGCGCGCCACATGGTCATCCCGGAAAAATCTCTTCGCCGGACAGCGGCACAATCCCGAGAACCCGGAATTCTTGGTCCCCTCCGCAGCTGCAACTACAGGGAAAGAGGTAGGTGGGCGACGGCAAGATTCACGACCTCATGCTCCAATCTGCCCATCCTTTCATTTGCAGCCTCGACCGCTGATGCGCCCCGTTCCCTTGCTCTTCTCGCATTGCCGAGAGCTTTCTCCGCCACTCGGCTGACTTCGCGTAGAAGCTTTCGGATTTCAACTTCCAGAAGCCCACGGCTTTCTTGAACCCGGTGTAGGATATCGCTCTGCACTCGAGTGGCGTTTACTTCGAGTAGCCGGACGAGGAACTCTCGTGCGTTTGTTTCGATGACAACCCGAGCACCGATGAGGCACAGGAAGAAGTCGGCCATCCATCGCAACGGCGAAGCAGGCTGCGCAACCTCGATGAAATCCATGAACGTGAACCTCGAACGAACACGGAAGCCGGCTTCGGGGTCGAGCGCGCGCGGCATGCGCGCGAACTCGGGAATGCCTGCGTCGGCCAGTTTCTTCAAAAAGTCATTGCCCATTTCGGCGAATCGACACGACGCTCGCTGATACTGCCGTTCTGCCTCCTCTTGCTCTGGTTTTAGCCATGGGAGTACATAACGCCTGGCAATCTCCTGTGCCTCTTTCATCATTCGGCGTGGGACAGCGGTTGGCGGTGAACTCCTTCACCGTTTACTGCGCGATACTATGATGACTTTCGAGGTGGGGCGGAGTCAAGATCGTTGAAGCGGTAATTATCCCTCCACAACAAGTCATTGCCGGTCTCCTTTATCTCTTGCGCTTTAGGCGCGTGGATAACTTGGGAGCGTGCTTTGGAACGAGCGCAGGGCACGAAGATAGCTCGACTGCGCAAGAACCTCGAACTCGGCGACGAAGACGAAGTGCAACAGGCTGTTTTCGATCTGAACCCTGTATTCAACGGCTGGAAACGAGTGCCCGACGAGGTCATTGAACAACTGCTCACCGTTCTGCGAGACGAGAAGATGCACTCGTCTCACCTTGCATATGCACGCTCGTAGTGCTACCCCTATCCGGCGGTGCCGATACTCATCGTGAGGTCATCGCGTATTGGCACTCAGCGCTGCGCTACGTGATGATGATCCGACACGAATTCGCCTTGAACCTAATCGAATCCAGCGATTCTCCGCAACCGACCAGTACTCTAAACTCCGTGGTGCCACGTGCATCGCAACCTCCTTGGTTTCTCCCGGGCGAAGCGAGACACGATCAAAAGCAACCAGCGTCTGCATCGCGAACTGTACGCCTTCTGGGCGCTGCTCTGGTGCATCCAGGTAGACTTGTGGAACTTCGTCGCCGGTAACGTTGCCGGTGTTCTTCACACGCACAGAGATGTCCAAGCCGCTGTCCGAGGCTCGTAGCACGCGAAGATCAGAGTAGCTGAAGGTGCTATAGGAAAGCCCGTACCCAAAAGGAAAGAGTGGCTCAATCTTCTGTTTGTCGAACCAGCGATAGCCTATGTCCACGCCTTCAGAGAAGGTCGTTTTGCCTCCCACTCCCTTAGCCGAGCGCTCCGGATGGGCGGGGTCGGTCGCAGGATAGTCCTCAAGCCGTTTACCCCAGGTAAACGGCAGTCGCCCGCCCGGGCTCACTCTGCCGAGAAGGACATTCGCCGTGGCCCATCCGCCTTCATCTCCAGGCCACCACATTTGCAGAACGGCCTTCACCTTTCCAATCCATGGCATGGCGATCGGCTGGCTTACATTGAGCACAACAATTGTGTTCGGATTAACCTCAGAGATTTCGTCGACGAGTTTATCTTGTTCCCCCGGAAGGCCGAAGTTCGGTTTCCCGCGCGTCCAGAGAAAGATCACCGCCGTATGGGCGTTCTTTGCGGCGTCGATCGCCGCCTGATGGTCGCGACGCCGTTGATCGGGTGTCAACCAGTTCAAACGAATCTCTTCGGGGTTGTTCGAAGTATCGCCGCTGGCCTCCACGGTGATTTCGTGCGGACCCACCGTGAGATGAACTGAACGGCGCACATTATCCAATCCGTCGACCGTGGGGAATCCATTGTCCTGGGTCCCGTACTGGATGTCGCCATGGACAGTGCCTTTCGTCGCGCCAGTGCGACCAATCGCCTCGCCATCGATCTTAAGTACGCCGCGCGCTCCCAATGCCTGCAGATAAATCCAGTAATCTCCAGCGCCTGGTACTGTGAGCGTTCCGCTCCAGGTGAAGGTCCCATTGGACGGCAGCGACTTATGGTTGCTGTGCGTGAAATCGAGCTGCGTATCGATTGCCGTATTCCCGGCACCATCAGTACGGAGCGGGCCTGGCTTGCCGTCATGCGACAACATCGCCGCATCGATGGGCGTCCCAGTCATGTCGTCGTCCACGGCGAAGGTGATATGAGCTTCTGGTTCAATCTTCTTTAACGCATCGAAAGGGCCAATCTGTCGCTCTGTCAGTCCACCAGAGCGCTCTCCAAAGGTGCCAATTGCGGCGACCTGTCCTGCGCTTGGTCCGATCAGCGCCAGCGATTGAAGATCGTTCGGTTTCAGCGGAAGGGCCTGCTCGTTCTTAAGGAGTACCGCTGCGTCTTCGGCAGTTTTTCGGATCACTGCTGCATTTTCCTCGATATCCTGAGCCGTAATCGTGTGCTTCTGCTTGCCATCCAAATATCCAAAACGATCGATCTCATACAGTACCCGTCGCGCGGCAGCGGTGATCGTGGCCTCGGTGACGGTGCCCTCTTTCAGATCGTCACGCATCGTCTTGGAGTCTGTATCGCGGGGAAAAGCCGACAGATGCATTCCGCCCTTTACGGGTTCCTCCGGAATGCTCCCCCCCAGCATTCCCGCCAGCGCAGCCTCATTAAGTTTGGTAGGCACGACGCCGTTGGCAGGAGCCGTCGCAAAAAAGCTATGGATCATGGCAGCAAAAGGGCTGTCCGGAGGGACCGTGCCAGGCATCTCCATGTCGAGCCCCTGGTTAATAAAGGAAGCGCTATGCACTGCTCCCCAGTCCGATGTCACAAAGCCCTTGAACCCAAGCTCGCCTTTCAACACGATTTTGAGCGTGTCGGCATTACCGCATGCAAACGGCCCGTTAATGCGGTTGTAGGAACACATGATCGACGAGACTCCCGCTTTCACGGCCTCGGCAAAGGGCGCGGCGTAAACCTCATGCAGCGTCTGCTGATCCACGAAGACGTTGTAAGAATCCGTGTCATAGGCAATGTAATGTTTCGCCTGCGCCATCACGCCCTGCGACTGCGCCCCGCGAATCTCCGCGGCTCCCATGGCCCCCGCGAGCATGGGATCTTCACCGAAGGTGTTGTAGCCGCGCGCGAAAGTGATATCGCGATCAATATTGATAAAGGGCTGCAAGACGACATCGATTCCGAGGGAGCGCGCTTCGCGACCGATCACAACCCCGTTCGCTTCGGCATCTTTGATGCTGAAGGTCGCGGCAACACCCATGGTGGCCGTTTCCGCTTGTGCGGGAACTCGAGTCAATAGGCCCGGAGGTCCATCGGCGAAACGCAGAGAGGGAATGTGAAGCCTTGGGACACCCGGCAGATATCCAGCTTGTCCCTGATACACGGCAGGGTCTTCGGTCCCACCGCGGATGAGATCCATTTTCTCTTCGAGGGTGAGCTGACCCAGCAACTTATCAATGCGACCTTCATCCGCCTTCTCCGGAGGAACGGCCTGTCCCCCGGAGATACTAGTCACGATCGTGAAGGATAAAAATGCTGCCAGCCATTGCTTTCTAATCACGAGCATATCGTCATATCCTTTATTAATTCGAAATTGAAAGCTCGGCGACCTCTCGCCCAATTGGATTTCCGCTTCCAAGCTGCGCATCGCAACGCGGCAGTTCGAGATGAGTCTATCCAATCGCCGGCACAAATCTTACGTTTATGAATTGGCCAAGTCAATGAAAAGAGGCGATTTGGCTCTGTCACAAGAGAACTGTTGCTGAAAGAATCGCCGTTACACTCAGTGACCAACCCCGCCAATTCTCAAAACGTGTAATCGCGGTTACGGGCAATCTGAAGGGCTTCGGCAAGGGATTTGGCGGGGCATCTCCAGAAGCAGGCTATGCCTGGTACGCCGGCATTTGAGGGGCTTTCTTTCAGGCGGTGGCTCGTCTCTGTCGCGAATGTTTTTTTGCGGATTTCTCGCACATGGACTTGGGTTCTATCCTGATGGTCATGCAGCCGAACCGGGCGATGGCTGTGGGAATTGTGCATCCGCTCACTGCAGCTTCGCGTACTCCGCTTTCGCTTCTTTCAGGATGGGGACGTCGGGGTCGGCGGCTTTCCAGAGGGTCAGGAAATCCTGGTAGGCAGTTTTCGCCTTAGCGGTGTCGCCAGAGACAACATACGCGCGGGCTAGCTGGAGATGGGCGAGCGAGCCCAGCAGGAAATTCTGCACGACTGTGGGATGATCGAGGAACTTCTGGAACTCGACGACCGCAGCCGGGCCATTTTTTTGCACCAGACATGCCAGGCCGCGGATGTAGGCGGGATACATTGTGCTGGTTGTGGGTGGAGGAGAGCCAAGTTCGTAGGGTAGAGAGGGTTCCAGCGCGACGATCGCCCGGTCGGGCGCCTGCTGTGCCATTGCGATCGATGACTCGATCACAGGGAACCAGTACACCTTGAGATAAGTGTTGGTGGGTTCGGACTTTTGCAGCTCCTCAAGGAGAGTCTTGGATTGAGCGGTCTCGCCGGTGCGTGCCAGTGCCAAAGCCGACAGGACCTTAACGTCACGGCCAGGGGCGAGCGCCAAGGCGCGGGCGACGCCTTGCCGGGCTGCTGCCACGTTGCCTAGTTCAGCCTCGCGCAGCCCCTGATAAGCCAGCCATTGGGCGCCGGTTTCTTTGGCATCCGAGCGCACCGCGGAGTCAGAAGCCCTGCGAGCGAGGTCTCGAGCTTTTTCCAGGCGGCCGTAGTAGGCCTGGGTGTCGGCGTGGATGTTGAGCATCTGGTCTTCTTCGTTAGGGCGGCCAGCTCCCCACGCCACGTCGCGCTCCATTTCCTCCGTGTCCCCGGACAGAAATGCCAAGCTGTAAAGATCGCCCCGCAGGACTAAGTCATCGAAGTTTTTCTGCTGCGCTTCCTGGATTGTCTGGCGCGCGTCCTTGAGCCGATTCACGTAGATGTACATGTTCGCCAGGTTCCCATAGCCAGACCTTGTGGGCTCCAACTGCAGTGCCAGTTGGGTTTCCGCGATTGCTTTGTCGTATTGCCCCAGACCCGCATAGAGAAAACCCAGATTCCCGTGCGGCACGAAGTCGCGAGGGTAGCTTTTCGCCCAGAGTTCGTAGGCTTCGGTGGCCTTCTCCACTTCACTAGTCACGTTCTGAAAGTACAAGGCGGAAATGCGGTACCGCTCGCGTTCACTTACGCGATCGCGCAAGTCGTAGGCCTTTTTGGCATAGTCCGCGGCGAGACTCGCCTGTCCAAGATTCCCGTAGATAACGGCCAGGCCGGCATAGGCCATGGCGAAGTTGGGGTCGAGTTCGAGGGCCCGCTTCATAAACGGAATGGCTTCGGCGTTGCCCTTGGTGCGGCCGGTCGTGATGCCCATGCTGTAAGCCTTAAGGGCTTCGAGCGACGGGGTGGTTGCCTCCACGGGTACATCGAACTTCTGCACCGACGCGAGCGATTCGCCCAATCGGGAGCGCAGGCTGGTGGCCGCGGTGCTCAAAGCCTTGAGGACACCCTCTTTGCTGGGTGCTTCCGCTTGCTCCTTGGCCAGCGTGTCTCCGGAGCTGCAAGCGACCGCCTCCAGACCGATCACATACTGAGTGCCAAGGCTCGAAACCGAACCGGTCAAAATAGCCTTGCTTCCGGTGCGCAGGCAGAGTTCCTTTGCCACGTCGGCCGTGACGTGCTCGGTGGGAGCACGGCCCATCAGCTTCAACGTTGCGCCGATCTTGCGGTCGGAAAGAATGTTGAGGAATGGCGACTGCTCAAGATCGACCGCGAGGGCCTGCTTGAGGGTACCGTCAAAGACCGGGTCGCCGGTGGTGTTGGTGAAGTCGGTGAGGACGACTGTGTCTTTCTCGGTGAGCGGCGTAGCGTTCGTGGTTGAAGTCGCGGGGCGTGAGCGCAAGTAGAGCCCACCAGCCACCAGGGCAACGAGGGCCACGAGCGCAACCGGCAGCAAGATCTTCCAGCGTGAGCTGGGGGGTGCCACAACTGGCGCACTCGAAGACGAAGCAGGCTGGGCCGCCGCTATGCTGCCCGAGGAGGGCGACGCAGGAGGGGCCGGCGGAGTGGGGGTATCTTGCACGACCGCCACCGTCCCCGAACTTGCGGGTGCGCCGTGCCGCGATTCCGTGTCCCGCTTCAGCCGCAGCAACTCGGACCGCATCTCCTTCGCGCTCTGGTATCGCAGCTCCCGGTCTTTCTCCATTGCCCGGTTGATAATGTCTTCCAGCTTGGCCGGCAAGTCGGGATTCAAGCGCACCGCGGGCGTCGGCTCCGCGTCCAGAATTGCTTTGAAGATCACTGCAGAGCTTTCGCCCCGGAACGGCATTGCACCCGTTGCCATCTCGTACAGCACGGTGCCGAAGGAAAACAAATCGCTGCGCGCGTCCAGTTCTTTGGCCCGCGCCTGCTCGGGGGACATATAGGCGACGGTGCCGAGAGCTGAGCCAGGACTGGTGAGGTGCTGGTCGTCGATGGTGCCGGTCACAGTGTTTGATGGCACGTGCTTCGAAGCGCTCACCTTGGCCAGCCCGAAATCAAGAACCTTGGCATGGCCTCGCTTGGTCACGAAGATGTTGGCAGGCTTGATGTCTCGGTGGACGATGCCTTCCGCATGCGCTGCGTCCAGTGCATCCGCTATTTCAATGGCAAGGGACAAGATCAACTCCGTCTCCATCGGACGCCCCGCGATGCAATGCTTCAGCGTCAATCCATCGAGAAACTCCATGGCGATGAAGGCATCGCCGTGCTGGTCGTCAATTTCGTAGATCGTGCAAATGTTTGGATGGTTCAGTGCAGACGCCGATTTGGCTTCGCGCTCAAAACGGCTGAGGGCTTGCGGGTCTTTGGCTACATCGTCAGGCAGGAACTTGAGCGCGACAAAGCGGCCGAGTTTGAGATCTTCGGCTTTGTAGACAACACCCATCCCTCCACCGCCTAGCTTCTCGACGATGCGGTAGTGCGAGATGGTTTGGCCAAGCATTGACGCGAATCTTACGTGGGTGAAACGGGCAAGTCAACGAAGCCTGTGAAGTTGGCGGCGCATCAAGAGGTGTCACGTCAGGCTAGAGCGTTCCTCAGGTTTTCCCAGAAGGCGGCAGTTTCATCGAAGCACAAGTGAGTGCGAGAAAGGGTAGTGGTGCAGTTTCAAACTGCACCACCATCCGAGAAAAGAGCATGTCGCCGTCCGCATGCGGGTTCATGAAGGAGCGCTGCCAGCAACATTAATTTGAGTATGAGCTGCAAACATTTTTTCGTTTTCATGTGCTTCCTCCGAGCGAACTTGAATGGTGTTGAAGTGGCCCTTCACAGTGCTGCGCAAACACTCCGCTCTTAATCTCTTAAGCGGAAAATCTGGCAATATACCAGCATCCGGTTGGTAGTTTGTTCCGTATCTGGCCGGAGGGCGTGCAGAAAATGGGTATGGAAGGGGGCTAAACGTTGTGCTAACCTTTCCGCCCAAGTCGGCTGGCTCTGCCCGACTCGTGGGGTACTAATGGGCCCGGCACCGCCTTCGGAAATTACTCGCCTTCTACAGTCGTGGCAAGACGGCGATCAAAACGCGCTGGAACAACTCACACCCCTGGTCTATACGGAGTTGCATCGTTTAGCGCGACATTACATGGCGCGGGAAAAAGGCGGCAACATCCTCCAGACCACGGCCCTGATCAATGAAGTCTATTTGCGATTGGTCAACGCTAAGCTCGACTTGCAAGGCCGGGCGCATTTTTACGCGGTCTGTGCTCGGCTGATGCGCCGAATCCTCACCGACCTCGCGCGTTCCCGGGGCTCCCAGAAACGCGGCGGAGAGTCGAAACCCATCACCTTGGACGAAGCGTTGGCAGTCTCTCCCGAGTTGTCGGTAGACTTGATCGCGCTCGACCGAGCATTGACTCGTTTGGAGGAAGCCGATACTCGCAAAGGGAAAGTTGTCGAGTTGCGTTTCTTTGGTGGACTGACGGTGGAGGAGACAGCCACGGTTCTAAAGATCTCTCCCGACACGGTGCTGCGGGATTGGAGCATGGCCCGCGCTTGGCTGCTGCGCGAGATGGCTGAAGGAAGCCACCATGAAGCCTGAACAGTGGCAAGAAATAGAGTGGCTTTATCACGCCGCGATGGAGCGGACAGAAGATCAACGGATTGCCTTCCTGGAAAGCGTCTGTTCTGGCGATGGAAACTTGCGTCGCGAAGTACAGTCGCTCGTCACCTATGGGCAGAGTTCAGGGCAGTTTATTGATCGACCGGCATTGGAAGTTGCCGCCGAGTTGCTGACGGTCGGCGAAACCGCGGAAGACGTGTCGCGGATCGACCCGGACCGGTGGATCGGCCAAAGAATCTCCCAGTATCGCGTGGTACGGAAGTTAGCGAGTGGCGGCATGGGAGACGTGTTCTGCGCCGTCCGTGCCGACGATGAGTACCAGAAGCAGGTTGCGCTGAAACTGGTAAGTGCAGGTCAGCACTCCAGCTTCTTCATCAGCAGGTTCCGAAATGAGCGGCAGATTCTTGCTACCCTCGACCATCCCAACATCACCCGACTGCTCGACGGCGGAACGACCAATGACGGCACCCCGTACTTCGTGATGGAACTGATCGATGGTCTATCCATCGACGAATACTGCAACCGCAACCGGCTGTCGATCAGAGAACGTTTGCGCCTGTTTCTGCAGGTTTGCTCGGCCGTGCAATATGCCCACCAGCGACTCATTATTCATCGCGATATCAAACCCGGAAACATCTTAGTCACGGCTGATGGCGTTCCCAAACTGATGGACTTTGGGATCGCCAAGATCCTGAATCAAGATGGAGATGACGGTCAAACCGCTACCATTACCGCTCTGCGCGCTTTCACCCCCGGCTACGCCAGCCCGGAGCAGATCAAGGGCGAGCCCATCACCACCGCCAGCGATATTTATTCGCTGGGCGTCGTGCTCTACGAACTGCTCACCGGACGCTGCCCGTATCGTCTAGTCAGCCGCTCACCGCATGAGATGGCCCGTGCGGTCTGCGAGAGCGAGCCGGAAAAACCGAGCACGGTGGTGACGCGAGACGAGCCCGCGGAAGCTGGTGGAACCAAAAGCACGGCGGCAGAGCTGAGCGCGGCGCGCGATGCCTCACCCGAGAAGCTGAAAAAGCGCTTGCGCGGCGATCTCGACAACATCGTCCTGATGGCCTTGCGCAAGGAACCGCAACGCCGCTACGCATCGGCAGAACAGTTCAAGGAAGATATTCGCCGGCATCTTGAAAGTCTTCCGGTCATCGCTCGCAATGACACAGTCGGGTATCGCACCTCGAAATTTATCCGGCGAAACAAAGCCGGCGTTGCTGCGGCTCTGGCCGTTGTGTTGATCCTTGTGACAGGGATGGCGGTAACGGCCCGCGAGGCGCGCATTGCTCAAGCCGAACGCGCCCGGGCCGAACGCCGCTTCAACGATGTACGTAAGCTGGCGAACTCGCTGATGTTTGATGTGCATGACTCCATCAAGGACTTGCCCGGAGCCACTCCCGCGCGGCGGATTCTGGTTACCGAAGCGCTCAAATACATCGATGGTTTAGCTCAGGAATCGAGTGGAGATGTTTCGCTACAGCGCGAACTCGCGACTGCGTACGAAAAGCTGGGCGATGTCCAGGGCAACCCACGGTATTCCAATCTTGGGGATACGGCCGGTGCACTTCAGAGCTATCGAAAAGCGTTGGCCATTCGTGAATCCGTGTTGCAGAAAGATCCTTCAGACCCGCTGCGCAAGTGGGAACTGTTCGGCACCGACAACCTTTTGGGTTGGGCCTTGCAGGAACAGGGGGACCCCAACGGCGCACTAGCCAGTTTGCGTCAGGCTGCATCCCTTGCCGAGAGCGTTGCCGCGCAGTCGCACGACCCGTCCGAATGTGATCGAAGAGCCGGAGCGTATTGGGGAATTGGTACAGTTTTGGAGGCAATAGGAGACCTGCCCGGCGCGCTCGAAAACTATCGGCGCGCTTCGGCTATTCGTGGATCGGCCCAGGGCGCCACCCCGCAGCAGTCTGCCACGCTGCGCACCCACTTGGTCGCCGACGATACGGGCGTAGCCCGGATCTTGGCGCGACAGGGCGAGTTCGATGCAGCGCTCGCCATCCAGCATGAAGCTACGTCATTGTTAGTAGAGCTGTCGAAAAACGACCCCAATAACAGCACGCTCCAAGGGTTCCTGGGAGATTCCTACTATTTCACGGGCTCCTATTTAGAGAAAAAGCGAGATCTGGACGAGGCCCTCGACAGCGATCGTAAGGCCCAGAGCATCTTCCAGAATCTTTCGGACCGTGATCCATCGAACGCCTGGATTCGCAGATGGCTGGGCATTTCCAAAAATAACATCGGTCGAGTATTGCTGGCCGAAGGGCACTCCGCTTCCGCACTGCAAACCTACCGGCAGGCGCTCGCCATTTTGCTCAGTCTTCGAGCCTCAGCCCCGACCAACACAGTCACCATCAGCGGACTTGCGAATGTGTACGCGGGCATGGGGCACGCTTACACCGCGTTCGCAGCCTCTGAGCGCAACTCATCCGTCCGAACTGAGGACTGGCGAAACGCGCGCGTGAATTACCACAAGAGTCTCGATCTGTGGAATGTTATTCGCAGCCAGGGCTCTTTGGATGCGGACGATAAGACCAAGCCGGACGAGCTTGAGGCCGAGGTCGCGAAGTGCGACAATGCCCTCGCGCGACTACATAATTCTAACTAGTATTTCTGAGGGTGCCTTCGGTTGAGCTTTTCAAAGTTAGAAAGGGTTACCTGCGATCGGTGGCGGCACGTTCAGCGATCAGGAGAAATCCTCTCTTCCCAGCTTCGTCGCCGAGGTCACGCAATTGAGCGCGTCCTCTTTCTACATTTCCCGCTTGGATCTCGATCTCGCCTAGTTCCAGCCGCGCTTCGAGCTCGCAGCGTACGCAACCCACCGCCACCACGCTCAGGAGTTCTGGCCGGATGGCGCGCTTTGCGTCGCTAAAACGATGCTGTGCGGTTCGGAGGTGAGCGTTGGCCAGCACGACATCGAAACGGACGGTTGGATCGTAGCTACTGCCTGAGAGAACGGCGGTTTGTCTGAGTAGGTCTGCAGCTTCGGCGGTTTTGCCCTGTTGAACGTTCTCGCGCGCGAGGACGATCTCAGCTTCGATTTCGGCGTCGGTTATTTTCTGTTGTCGAAACTGGTCGATGACGGACCGAAGTGTGCCCGTGTCCACTGGTCCTGCCTGCGTCAATGAAAGTTCCGCAAGCGCAACCTGATCCAGGGCGGTGTCCGTCTTTGCGCCAGTTTCACGATCGACCGAAAGCGCTTCAGAAAGGGCCTGCTTCGCGCTGACAAAATCTCCTTCCCTTAACAATGCTTTTCCAAGAGACCGCTCAGCGGCGGTATAGTCCGTCTTGGCGCCCGTCTCTTTGAGGACTGCAACTGCTTCTTGGTACATGCGCAATGCAGTGGCCATGTCTCCTTGCGTTTCAGCAATCGAGCCGAGGCTTTGCGCTGCAGTTCCAAGAACAGATTTGTTCCCCTCGCTACGAAGGTCCAGGAGTGGCTCCAGTATGCCTTTTGCTTCGCGAAACTTGCCCTGGCGCTGGAGCGACTCGGCAAGGTTGTAGGTCTCAACGTCCCTCATCCGGTTCAGTTTGGTAGAGACAGCAATGGCCTCGCGGAGAAGATGCTCTGCTCTCGGCAAGTCACCTTCGATTTCATACATCTCGCCCAGGTTGGAGAGTGCGGCTGTCAGACGAGCTTGGTCACCCTGTTTTCGGAACAGGTTTAGCGCTTGCTCGATACTGTGGCTGGCTCCGACAATGTCGCCTCGTGTCGCGAAGACCCCGCCAATGTTCATTGAGGCGACGGCTGATCTGTCCAAATCACCTGATTCGGCGAACATTCGCTGGGCTACTGTGTCGGAGTCAACAGCGCTGCTGAGATTTCCAAGAAAAAACGAAGCCGATCCGTCCAGCAGCTTCGCACGTGCCAGCAACAAGCCTGCCCCATTTACTTCCGCTTTCCTAGCCGCACTCTCGGCTAAGGTTTGTTCTCGTTTGTAGTCTCCGAGGTTTTCGGCAATCTTAGCTTCCGTAAGATCGATTCGCGGATCATCGCGCTCCGGAGAAGGCGACTTTCGCCAAGCGGCAAGTGTCGCTGCTGCTTCAGCGCTTTTGCCCACTGCGTCTTGCGCCGCAGCGAGGCTCAAAACGTAGTCAAGATTGTCTGGGTACGATCGCTGCAGGTGGGAGTAGACTTCAATTGCCCGCGCCCAGTCTCCATTCATCTCTTGATAGCGAGCCTCGGTCTGCAGCCGCGCTTGTCGCGGCAGACTACCGGCCAGATCCATCGCTTTTCGAGCCGCAGCCGTGGCCTTTGCGTCATAACCGAGATCGGACCATGCGGTTGCCAAGGCCGAATACGCCGGCGAATATTCAGGCTGCAAACGAATCGCTTTTTCAAACAGATTGGTGGCCGCTACATCGTCGTAAACCCGCAATTTGGCGAGTCCGTCAGAGTAGAGCCTGGCCGCCTCGGGATTAGAAGGCAGGGCGAGCTTAGCCTCTTCTGCCTCGGTTAAGGTCAGCGTTCCAACGCCCAGCTTTGCCCGCAGTTGTTCGCCAGCACGAGAGGCCAGATCGAACAGGTCTGACTGGGAGCCGACGACTGCAAAGCTCGCCACCGTGTCCCCGGTTGTTGCGTCCTGCGCCCGGGCATCGAGGCGAACCCGCCCGTTGCCCGCTTGTCCAATGGCGAGGTAGGAGCCGGTGATGACATAATCGCAACCCAGATCCTTATGAATCCTGGTTAAGGTATTGCTTCCATAACTATCTCTATTGGTCAGGGAGAGTTCAAGTTTCGCTCGGGCAACATCCTCCTCCGGCACCGTTCTGAGATGGTCACCGGCGGCCAGTTCCGTCGCGAGCATTTCGGTGAATGCCGTCGACAACCACACGTCCCGCGCATTTCCGGAAGCGTTCGTGAAACCCATCACCGCTACCGAGCGACGAGTAAGAGTGGCGGGAATGACCGTGGGTTTAGCCTGCGCGTCTGGCACAGGCTGATTCTGTCGGCTATAGCGATATCCAACATAGGCGACGAGCAGAACCAGGAGTAGCGTCGCCGCAGCCCAGTATGGCGAACTGCGACCCTTCACTGCTGCAATGATCGAGAACTGGTCAGATGCGACTTCGACCAAGGGGATCTCGGCGGAATCCGAAGTTGCAGCGCTCGGCGGCGCGTCGTCCGGGATTAGAGTCTCGGGAACTGGCATCTCGGAGACTGGAGTCAGCGCTTCAACGCCAGCTATAAAGCGATAGCCTACCCTGGGCAGGGTTTCGATGTAGCGCGGTTCGAGGGAAGTATCCTGCAGTGCGCTGCGTAACCTTTGTACTGCACTATTGAGGCCCGCTTCAAAGTTGACGAAAACGTCGCTCGGCCACAACTTTCGCCTTAGATCCTCGCGGGAGACAACCTCGCCTGGTCGTTCGAGGAGCATGGCCAGAATTTGAAAGGACTGGTGCGGAATCTTTAGCCGCAGGCCTGCTTTGCGAAGCTCGTGCGCGTGCAGGTCGATTTCATAGAGGCCGAAACTCAGGCGGGGAGATAAGGTTGAGCCATGCGCGCCGGACGAACTCTTATTCAAGCTTTCGGGTTCAGAATTACCAGACTCGACTGGAGACATTATTCAGGGCCAAATCGGGGGCCGGGGGTGCCCGCGTTTGTAAGTCATCTTGCAAACAGTGTAACGGGGATGTCAAGCCGCTCACAGACGGTTGTCAGCATTCGAGCAAGTATGGACTAAGTAGCTATTCGTCAGATATTTGGCCTGTGAGGTGGATGTGAGTGATATGTGATTTGTGATGATCGGGCTCTGTGGTAGGTTTGCCCAGCCATTCGGCACGACTGGCCGAAGATCAACGTTTCGCCCTGAGGGGGGCTTCATGAACCGAATAACAATTCTAACCATTTTCACTTTGCTACTCGCAGTCTCGGCACACGCTGGGCAAAAGCCGGTCGCCGTGCACACTTTGATATGCAAAGACCCGCGGGATCAGGGTACTTGTCCCATGGGAGGCGTTCCGAGTTGGATCATTCAGGCATCGGATGGCAACTTTTATGGCGTTGCCGAAGTAATAACGGAAGTCCACTCCGGAGCCCCGAATGGCGGCCTGATATTTTCCCTAACGCCCTCGGGACACTTCACGACGCTGTATAAGTTCAAACCGCAAAAAAACCTGGTCACCGGAAACGATCCCATGATGATTGTCGAAGGACCGGATGGGATGCTCTATGGCGCAACCGGCATCGGCGGGGCTTCGGACGAGGGCACACTGTTCCGCTTGAAGAAGGACGGAAGCGGGTTCCAGGTCATCCATTCTTTCTGTTCGGACAATTGTTTTGACGGATACGATCCCGAAGGCTTGGTAGCGGGAAATGACGGCAACGTCTACGGCACGACGTTCTACGGTGGGCAGGGGGACTGCGAGTGCGGCACCATCTTCCAGATCAATACGGCCACAGGAAAGTACAAGTCAGTCCAAGTCACCGAGGATGACACCAGCAGCATGGTGGCGGGACCCGATGGCACCTTCTACGGGCTCACGAATGGCCCGAATGGTCCCATCCTCTTTCACTACATCGAAGCCACCAATACGTTGCGAGAGACTCAGCTCCAATTTCCACAGGACTTGCTGGTGGGGCTAGTCCTTTTACCGAGCGTGGGTGCCAACGGGAACTTCTATGGTATTTATGAAAGCTTTCAGCAGGGCGGCGGCGGCCCCGGCCTGTTTGAAACTCAGCTCGATGGCTCCAACCTGGAGGCGTTTCCCGCGTTTAAGAGTTTTTCGGACGACCCGCTGACAAGCCCGCTCGTGTTGGGCAGTGACGGCAATTTCTGGCTAGCCATCCACCAAGGGGCCGACGAGATTCGCAACATCTCGTCGACCGACGGGAGCATAATCCAAACACTTACACCCTTCTCCCAGAAAGCTGCGGTGGGGGACTATCCGGTCGATCTCATTTCAGCGAAAGATGGAAAATTATGGGGGTTGACCGAATTTGGCGGTAAAGCTCCCAAGGGATTTTATGGGCAGGGCGTGGTGTTTCGCTTGACTCCGCGTTCGGAGCAGCCGTAGTCGTTTACTGCGACTGAGAAACAGGAACCTCTCGCGCGCAGACAAATATTTAGGAAGAGGTTAGTTGAACTAGGAGCGCATTCAAATGCCGCCTTCAAGGTTTGGTGCACATGCATGTTGCCGTGTGGAGGTTCGAATGAAAAGACCGTCGTTCGTTAAGTGGGTCGTTTTGGCTGCAATAGTGATGCTCGCAATCTCCGCGCTTTTGCCGGCACAGGCACAGACTTTCACCGTGCTGTACTCCTTTCCAGGTTTCACCGGTGATGGGTTAGGCCCGTTGGGGTACTTGGTGCGGGACGGCGCGGGAAACCTTTACGGAACGACCTTCGAAGGTGGGACAGGCATTGGCGGCGAAGGAACCGTTTTCAAAATAGACAAATCCGAAAACGAAACTGTACTGGTCAACTTCAACTCGTCGAATGGGTCATTTCCGAATTCTGGGCTAATTCTGGACAAAGACGGAAACCTCTACGGTCCGGCAAAGGAGGGTCCAGGCGGTGCGGGCGTACTGTTCAGGGTCAGTCCGAAGCGCGACGAAAAAGTGCTCTACGCTTTTCAAGGCTGCCTGAACTGTCACAGGTTAAGGGGACCTCAAGGAGCGCTGTCAATGGACAGCGCAGGAAATCTCTATGGAGCGGTCTATGCAGGCGGTCACTCCGGTATCGGATGTCCCCCCTATGACTGTGGCGCCCTATTCAAGCTGGACACCGCCGGCAAGCTGCATACGCTATACATGTTTTCGGGCGACGATGGCGACAGCCCCGCAGGACCCCTGCTGCAGGATTCAGCCGGCAACCTGTATGGCACCGCTCAATACGGTGGGAATCTCGCGTGTCCCATTGCTCCAGGGCAAGGCTGTGGAACTGTTTACAAGCTGGCAACGAGCGGAAAACTCACGGTCCTGTACACCTTCACCGGCGGGCCGGATGGAGGTCTTCCCGGATCTGCTTTAGTAATGGATAAAGCGAACAACCTCTACGGTGTGGCTGCCGGGGGCAACGGTAACTGCGAAGGCGGGTGCGGGGTCATATTCAAGCTGACCCCCGCCGGCGACTTGACGGTGTTGTACACCTTTTCAGGAGGCGCCGACGGCAACTACCCGAATGATCCCTTGGCCCTCGACGCAAAGGGCAACCTCTATGGGAGCACCGCCGGAGAATTTATTTCTGAGTTCTCTCCGTTCGGAAACGTATTCGAACTGACCGCCTCCGGCAAATTCATTGTGCTGCACAACCTGAACGGCGCTACTGACGGCCAGACGCCTTTTTCCGGACTGATCCGAGATGCTGCGGGCAACCTTTATGGTACCGCCTTTGCCGGAGGAGAGAACGGTCTCGGCCACGGCACGGTTTTTAAAGTCACGCCTGCGAAAGCACATTAAGCCGAGAAGATCGGTTGTTTGCGTTGAGCGGGACGAATGACGTTCTAGATTTCGACACGGGAGGCAGTCATGGCAGGCCCGGGACAATATGAGGGATACAAGACAGCTGAGCGGCGTGGAAGCAATAGAGTGCTGGCGTTGATTGCGCTTTTGTCCAGCCTGGCTCTGGTCCAATCGGCGCAAGCACAAACGTTCACTGTTCTTCACAGCTTCGAAGCTTCTTTTTCGTTTGATGGCGAGTACCCAGACGGAAGTCTGATCGCGGACAGTTCCGGCAATCTCTACGGCAGCACCTATTGGGGCGGTGACTATAACTTCGGTGCCGGCTTCGGCACGCTATTCACGGTGAATGCCAGCACCGGCTATTTGCAAATGTACGAATTTACCGGAACGTCCGGAGGAAACTTCGTGGACGGGGCGAATCCATTCGCCGGATTGGTCGCCGGCAAATCAAATATGCTCTTTGGCACTACCTACGACGGCGGTGCTTCTGGGTACGGAATCGTCTTTACCTTCAATCTCGATGGTAAAGAAGAGACAGTTCTCTACAACTTCGCCGGCGGAAAAGATGGAGCATTCCCTACCGGTGCCCTGATCGTTGACGCGAACGGCAACCTCTACGGCACGACGGCTGAGGGCGGCCGTTTCGGATTGGGCACGATATTCAAGGCGGGCACGGCCGGCAAGAAAAACATACTGCATAGTTTTGCTGGCGGGGCGACCGACGGACAATATCCGCTTTATACAAGTCTGGTTAGGGACGCCGCCGGTGACCTTTACGGCGTCACTGAGGAGGGTGGAACAGCAGGCGTTGGCACGCTCTACGAACTGAGCCACGACGGGACCTTTAAGTTGCTGCACAGCTTTGCGGGTGGCGCTCTAGATGGATGCCATCCCTTCGGAACTCCGTTTATCGATAAGAACGGAAACATCTATGGGACGACCTTCGGATGTGGCTCCTCGAGTTTAGGAACAGTTTGGCGAGTGCAGAAAGATGGTACTGAGACCTTGCTGCATAATTTTGCAGGAGGCAAAAAAGACGGAGCGGAACCTTTATCCGGCGTACTCGGAGACGCTGCGGGCAATCTCTATGGAAACACTGAACTCGGCGGGGCTTCGAATGAGGGAACAGTGTATGCGATCAATGCGAAAGGGAAATTAAGCCTCTTGCACAGCTTTGCCGGTTCAGATGGCGCGTTTCCCGTTGGAGGAATGGTCCGGGAGGCGCAGGGTACCCTGTATGGCACGACTTTCTATGGTGGCGACTTCTACTTTGGGACGGTGTGGCAGCTCACGAAGTAAGGCTGCAAAGGGGAGATGATGAGAATTCGATTTGCAGAGACTGGCACACGTCCCCTCTGAGGATGGACTGAAACTCGCGAGCAAGAGAAAATGAACCCTTGTTATGCGGCGTTTGGTTAGTCGTGGTGGAAATAGAAGAGGTTCCCGTCCAGATCCTTTACGGTGAATTGCCGTAATCCCCAAGGCTTTTTTTCTAGGGGATCCACGATGTTCGCACCTGACGACTTCAGTTCCTGGTACGACGCGTCGATATCTTTGGCGAACACCCAGTGAACGGCAGGTTCGAACGGCTGCTTCCTCTTCCGAAAGAATATCGCCACATCGCCGCGTGACACGGCCCCGATTTCTTTGCCTGGGTAAAGCCATCCGATCTCAAAACCGAGTGTATCTCTGTAATGCTGTTGTGCTCGTTCCACATCAGCGACCGGCAACTCCGGCACTGGCCGGCCAATTGAGCTCATTTTCTCTTTTGCGCCCACGAAGATCTCCTTTATGTAACAAAACCGGCCACGCGTCAAGTTAGGACACTACAGGCGTCGCCCTCAATTGACAACTACCGACACGGTCGCAGATACTTCGATCTGCGCATGTAGGATGCAACGGCACGTCGCCGAAGGGCAATGCCCACCTACGATCTCATCGTGAAGGTCTACATGCCCAATCTAGAGAACCTCAAAAAGCAAGCCAAGCTCATATTGCGGTGGCATCGCGAACGCCACTATCCGGTAGCCGCACAAATCCGCGGGCATTTGCCTCGTTTCGTGAATATGCCCGATTCCGAGATTCTTGCGGCGAGCTTTAAGCTCAGCGATGCACAAGAAATAGTCGCCAGACAGCAGGGCTTCGATAGTTGGCAAGCCCTGAAAGCTGGACTTTCGAAAACGAGGCTCAAGGTGAAGTCGTCGTGCTCCAAATCGTCGCCAACTAAAGCCACGATCGTCAGTGCCGAGCCGCAACTGCTCGTCACCGACATCAACAGATCATGCGAATTTTTCCGTGAGCAGTTAGGCTTTTCACTTGTATTCAGTTACGGCAAACCTCCCTACTATGCACAGGTGGGTCGCGACGCGGCGCGTCTCAACCTTAGGTGTGTCGAGCGACCAGTGATTGAGTCGGCGGTCCGTGATGGGGAGGAACTGTTGTCGGTATCTATGACCGTCGCTACAGCGGAGGAGATCAAGCTGCTCTTTCTCGAATTTCAGTCCGCTGGCGTTGCCTTTCACCAGACGCTGAAAAAGCAGCCTTGGGGCGCCAGGAATTTCGTCGTCAAGGATCCGGATGGGAATCTGGTGATGTTTGCCGGACCTGCAAGTTAAGACCCGCAAACTAACAGCTATCAAGGCGAAGTGTGCCTGGTCGAGCACACACAGTCGGCTAGTCTTATCTTAGGATTACTTCCCGCATGCCAGTGATCCGTGCATAATCGAGGAAAGGTGCGTTCCATAGAAAGTAGCGGGGCAGTCCGATTTGGTCGCCCCTCTTTTGCGTTTGCGTTTTACTGCTTGGTTAAAGAGCGACCTTATGAAACAGATTCTTGTGCTGATGTTTACTTTCCTTGCTGGTCTCTCCAACGCCGCTGTGCCTGCCGCCGTTCCTGATTCTCCAATGAAAATAGGCATCGTTGGACTGGTTCACGGTCATGTCGAGGCTTTTCTGAAGGGTGGCTCGCTGACGCCTGCCGGTGGAATTCTAAATCGCCCTGATGTTCAGGTCGTTGGGATTGTTGAGCCCGACCAGAAGCTTTTCGATTCCTATGCGCAGCGCCATCATTTGCCTGCGAGTTTGCATTTCCACAGTATTCGAGAAATGGTTTTGCAATCGCATCCGCGGGCAGTGCTGGTCTTCACTGCCCCCAGTGAACACAGACGAGTGATTGAGGAGTGCGCCGCATTGGGCGTACATGTAATGGTGGAGAAGCCGCTGGCCATCAGTTACAAAGATGCTCTGGGCATTCAGGACGCGGCGAACCGCGGCAAGATCCATGTGCTCGTCAACTTGGAAACGTCCTGGTACGCGAGCAATACCGAGGCGTTCAATCTACTGAAGCAGGGCGTTTTGGGGCCGATCGTAAAGACCGTCTTTCGTGACGGGCATCAGGGACCTAAGCTGATCGGCGTTCCCCCTGAATTCCTCTCTTTCCTCATCGATCCGAAACAAAACGGTGCCGGAGCTCTGTTCGACTTCGGATGCTATGGCGCGAATCTCATGACCTGGCTGATGGATGGTGAAACTCCGTTATCCGTAACCGCGGTAACCAAGCAGTTGCAACCGAACCTGTATCCCCAGGTAGACGACGAGGCAGAGATCATCCTCAACTATAAAAATGCCGTCGCCATTGTTCAGGCTTCTTGGAATTGGCCGTTCGCGGTGAAGCAGATGGATGTGTATGGCGGCACAGGCTACGCCAAGGCAATCGACTCTGGGCGCATCGAAGTCCGCAAGGCGAATGAGTCCGAAGGCAGGATGCTGAACGGAGAGAGCCTCACCGCGCCGTACGATGATCCTTTGCACTACCTGGCTGCCGTCTTGAACGGAGGCATCGAGGAAGGAAATAGCCTGTCCTCTCTGAGCAACAACATGACCGTGTCCGAGATTCTGGATGCAGCCCGACAGTCCGCTCACACCGGCAAGTCAGTCAGCCTGCCACTCACAAAGTGAAGCTCATTCCAAACTAGTTCAGACGTGAGCTCACTTCCCGGTCGCCAATGATCGATCCAGAAGTGGCGTTTTTGCATTACCAAGCGCACCGCACGGGCTATAATTACCGGCACTCATGGCACTCGCCTCTGGCATGAAACTTGGCCCGTACGAGATCCAGTCCCTGCTGGGTGCGGGAGGTATGGGCGAGGTGTATCGCGCCCACGATTCTCGCTTGAACCGCACGGTTGCGATCAAGGTTCTGCCCGCGTCGTTCTCTGCGGATCGTGACCGTCTGCAGCGCTTTGCGCAAGAAGCGCGGGCGGCGGCGGCGCTCAACCATCCTAATATTCTTTCCATTTTCGACATCGGCGAGGAGCAAGGTGCGCCTTATGTCGTCTCGGAGTTGCTGGAAGGTGAGACCCTTCGCGAACGGCTGCGGAACGGCCCGTTGCCCATCCGCAGAGTGGTCGATTACTCGTTACAGGTGGCGCGGGGGCTGGCGGCGGCGCACGACAAGGGCATCGTGCATCGCGATCTGAAGCCGGAAAACTTGTTTCTGACCAGCGATAACCGGGTGAAGATTCTCGATTTCGGTTTGGCCAAGCTGACGGGACCGGAAATAAACAGTGACAGCGGAGACGCTCCAACCATGCAAGTGGCAACCGAGGCCGGCGTGGTCATGGGCACCGCCGGTTACATGTCGCCCGAGCAGGTCCGCGGAAAACCGGCCGATCACCGTTCCGACCTTTTTTCCTTTGGCGCGATCCTTTACGAAATGATTTCCGGCAAGCGGGCCTTCCATGGCGAGACGCCGGCCGACACCATGAGTGCGATCCTCAAAGAAGAAGCGCCGGAGCTTTCCGAAACCGCACGCAACGTTCCCCCAGGTCTGGAACGAATTGTGCGGCACTGCCTGGAAAAGCATCCCGCGCAACGGTTCCAGTCGGCGGGAGACCTCGCGTTCGACCTGGAAGCGTTGACCAACGTTTCCGCCGCTACCAAGTCTGGTGCGCAAGCTGCGGTACAACAAGCCAGCGTGGGAAGCTCGCGTCGTTGGTTGGCCGCTGCTGCAGCTGTGATTGTGCTCGCGGCAGCCATGCTTGGTCTGGGTTGGTGGTTGGGGCGAGGCAAGGGTGCCCCACCCCTAGCGGAGTATAAGCAGATCACCTTCCGTACCGGTTTTATCGGCAACGCCCGGTACACGCCCGATGGCGGCATTGTTTACAGCGCGTCGTGGGATGGCGGCGACTTCCAGCTTTACCTGGCGCGCACGGATGACACGGTCTCACGTGAACTCGGGCTGAAACATGCAGAGCTTCTGGCGATCTCAAAGAGAGGAGAGCTTGCCGTCCGGCTCAACACCGTATTCCTTGCCGGATATGCCCGCATCGGCACGCTGGCCCGGGTTCCGTTAGGAGGCGGTACGCCGCGCGAAGTGCTGGAAAACGTGCAGGATGCCGATTGGTCAGCGGGCGGCGACAATATGGCCGTGGTTCGTTTCGTCCCCGAGAACAGCCACTGGCGCCTCGAGTATCCGATCGGCCATGTGTTGTTGGACAGCATCAATTGGCTCAGTCATCCGAAAATTTCTTCTGATGGCCGCTGGATCGCCTTTGCCGATCACGAGAATCCCGCTGGCGATGACCAAGGCTCAATCGCAGTCGTGGACATGCAGGGACACGAGAAGAAACTTTCGTCAGGATGGATTTCCGCGCAGGGGATTGTGTGGTCTCCCAAGGGCGATGAGATTTGGTTTACCTCCTCAGATACGGGCTCGGCGCAAAACCTGCGCGGAGTAACGTTGGCCGGAAAGTTGCGGACCATTACGAATGTTCCGGGAGGGATGTGGCTGCAAGACATACGCAACGGGATGCCCTTGATCCTTACCGATCAGAAACGCATTGGGCTGCGTGGCGTGTCTCCTGGCGGTAAAGAGGAACGGGAACTGGGTTGGTTGGGATGGGCCATTCCGAGCGACATCAGCCGCGACGGGAAGAAGGTTTTGTTCGAAGAGGAAGCCGACGGAGGCGGTCCGAATTACACGGTCTTTCTGCGCGACACGGATGGCTCGCCTCCGGTGCGGATCGGCGAAGGCAGAGGTCTAGCAATTTCGCCAGACAGCAAATGGGTCATAACGAAGCCGGCCAAGGGTGGCCCGCTGAGCGTGGTTCCGACCGGCGCCGGTGAAGCCCGGCAATTGACCCATGACAATGTTGATTACACCGCGGCCCGCTATCTGCCAGACGGCAAACAGTTGTTGGCGGGGGGAATCGAGGCGGGACACGGAGCGCGCGATTACTTGATCGATTTAAGCAATGGCAATGCCAAGCCCATTACGCCCGAGGGCGTTGAAGGAACGCTTCTATCCCCTGACGGCCACAGCGTCGTGGTCGTAGGACCTGACGGCGGATGGGGCATCTGGCCGTTGGAGGGAGGCGGCCTGCGCCCGCTCCCGGGAATTGACTCCCGATACTACGTGACTGGCTGGGCGCCGGATGGAGTCTCAGTGTATGTGGGTGAGAGTCATTCCCACGAGCGCACTGTGAAGATTTTTCGCGCCAACGTGACCACCGGGAAAATGGATGTCTGGAAAACCTTCGGGGATTCCCTGCCTACGGGAGCGAATGCTGGGAGCATGCTTTTTTCCAGCGATGGAAGTGCCTACGTCTACCTCTACGACCAAATCCTGTCGCAGGCTTACGTGGTCAAGGGATTGAAGTAGCCAGTACGAAAAGGATTTGTACTCCATGGAGCAGTTGCACACCACATGATTCGTTGCTGTTTTCCGAGCTGTAAAACCAAACTCCGCTCGATTCGTACTTCTTACCCCGAGGCCCGAACCTCGGCGTAGCGCACAAGGGACAAGATGAAATTACTCTCGACACTTCTGATGTTGGCTGCGCTGGCTGCCACCACTGCATTCGCGCAGATGAGCCAGCCGATGGTCAGTGAGAACACGACAAAGATTTCCGACCACGTGTGGGCGATCATGGGCTTCCCCAATATCGCAATAGTCGTCGGTAGTCGTTCAACCCTCGTCGTCGACACGGGCTTGGGCCCGAAGAATGGAGCGATCGCCGCGCACGTGGCCGCAAAACTCGGACCCAACAACTCGAAGCTCTTCCTCACCACCACCCACTTCCATCCGGAGCACGCTGCTGGTGAACCCGGCTTTCCTCCTGGCACCATCCTGATCCGCGATGTGGTGCAGCAGCAGGAAATGGAAAAGCACGGCCAGGAGATGATCGATATGTTCAGCCAGCGCTCGCCGCAGAATAAAGAGTTGCTCGCGGGTGTTGTATTGCGCCCGCCCGACGTGATTTTCGACCGAGAAGCGACGATCGACCTTGGCGGTGTTACGGCTCGCCTGCTCTGGTTCGGCGGAGCTCACACCAAAGGCGACGAGCTGACCTTCGTTGAACCGGACCGCACGTTGATCTCGGGCGACATAGTGCAGAACAAAACCACGCCGAACATCTTCGGCGATGGCGGGACTCCTGCAAGCTGGCTTGCGGTGTTGGAGAAGGTAGCCGCCCTCGACGCCGCACATGTCTTGCCCGACCATAGCGCTCCCGGCGATGGTTCACTCGTGGCCGCGGAAGTGAGCCTGATCTCCGAGATTCGCACGCGGGCGCTCGCGCTCAAGCGCCAAGGCGTATCGCCCGATGATGCCGGGAAACAAGTCAGCGCTAACCTCAAAGCACAGCACCCCGACTGGCCCAACACCAATGCCTCCGGATTCGTCCAAAGCGTCTATGCAGAACTTCCGTAGAAAGTTCTACTTCTTTTGGTAGTTAGTGTTCTGAATCTGGATCGTCAGCTGTTTCTTGACGCCGTTGATCGTCTCTGCCGCTACAGAATTCGGCCCACCGGGAATCTTACCAAACTGGACAAAGACGGTGACCGCGTTACTGGGATCATCCAGATAAGACGCAACGGATATGCTTGCCAGACTTTTCTCCGCCTTGTCGATGACCAGCGTCATATTGTCACCCTTCTTGATGTAATTGGAAATGACCATGCGGTATTGCCCCTCAGCCCCCGGCGCAGGCCCGATCATGATGTTCCCTCGCTGAACGGCTTGCTCGAGCAAGTCCTTCTCAGGCGGAACATACTGCTGAATCAGTTCCTTGATCTGATCGGAGTATTCTTTGAATTCCTCCTTCTTTTTTTCTACGATATGCCTCTTTAGCGGGCCGCCGTGTGGTTCAGTGTTAGCCGGAGGGTCAAGAGAAGTTTTTTGAGGTTTGCCATCCGGCCCGAGTTGCACCCGGAAGTGCTCCTGCTTCTTTTGCTCGCCCTTAAGGATGGTGTTCACCTGTTCCTGCCAGGTATATTGCATAAGCTCTTGCTTGTTGGTTGCCACCGTTTGTTTCATTTCAGCGACCCGCTTCTGCAGGTCGGAATCTTGCGCAACTGCCGGGGCCGAGCAGCATACGATGGTCATGAATACGAAGAGGAATTTCGCGTGACTAGTCTGTATTTTGCTATTCATATAAATATCCTTAGTTTGATCGGGCAGATTTTGCCCTTCTATTTTTGCTTGGGTGGATAGTTCTTTAGAAGTTTTGCCATGGCCTTATCCAGGCGCTGTTGGTTCTTTTGCTGATTGGAGCTGGGGTCAAGCGTCTTGGTGGCAGTTCCTGTCCAGACCAACTGCTTCGTCGTCGGGTCATACATATCGAGCACCAGCGTTCCTACGCTGATCGTCGAACTCGTTGCCGTTCCCATCCCACCGCCCCAACGAATGCCGCCGCCCATTCCGAATGCGTTCAACTGCTTTTCCTTATCCACGGCAATCTGGTAGCCGATATAAAGGCTGGCCTTATCGTCAAGAATCTTGGTTAGCCCTTTCGAAGCCAATTGGGAGTCAACCGCCTGCTTGATTTGAGCGTCAACAATCTGATTGGGGTGTGCGCCGCCCTCGATACTGCTCCACTTATAGGTGTGAAATTTCGAGAAATCGGTCCCCGGCATGAAGTTGTATCTCACGTCTTGCGCGGACAGGGATCCTGTCACGAATATCAGCGCACCAACCAATAGCAACGAAAGCTGCTTAAGAGCTCGTCTTATTTGCATTTTCTGCCTCCTTCTGTTTCTCCTGAATTTGAACTGACCCACGTCTGTTCTCGCGCGCACCATCAGTCCGAAACGATCTCTTAGGCGTGCGTGGGACTGTATTTTTCCGCGTTCGTCGTGAATTCTGCGTGCCCATAACTTACCAGTACCTTGGTCAGTTTGCGGACTAACGAGCGGTCTGCCGCATCGCGCAGTACCGGTATACGCGCCGCGATCGCATAGGGCGCCATACTTGCGGCGATCACGATGCCAGCTACCGCCGCGGCAACGTAGTCACCCAGGCTAACCCGGACTCCGATTTTCGCCGCTGCCTGTTTGCCTCCCCGCATGAGGTTTGAAACGAAAAATACTTTGGAGAATCCGCGCTCGAGCCATGCGTGGAAGCGGCTACGCCACGAATGGTCCGAGATGAGATCCGTGGTCATGGTCGCGTGGACGAGAGCTCTGCAGGTGTCGTCGAATCCTTTTCGAAGCGTGGCGAAGCGCGTCAACATAATGTTGACAACGCCCTGCGGCGTATCTTCAAGCAAGTCCTCGGGCAGCCCCAGCAGGAAGCACCGGTAGCGGGCCAGTTCGACGCGCGCTCGCTCCGCAGGGGTGAACGTCGTACGGCCCTGACGAAGCGCCTTTAGAGCCAGCGGGAAGACCGACGTAAGGCCTGCCGGCATCTGGTCGACTTGGGGAATCGGAATGCCGTAAGTTTTGACATCCCAGTGCTCGCCGCGGTGAAGAAGGTTGAACCGCACCATCGAATGCATGAGACGGACCATGGCTGCGGATTTAAAGCCTGCGCCATAACGCTCAAGCGCGCCGGGCATGACCGTGGTGGTGAAAAAAGTCGCGGTCTCGTGCACGCGGCGTCCTGCTGTCTTGTTGGCCAGAGAACCGGTCAGGGCCATCGGCAACGCAGAATACTTGTTCATGAAGGTTCCGATGAGGCCGCCCCGGATCACGTACGGGGCTCTGTGGGCGTAAGCATTGCGCTCCACCCTGGCGCCCTCTTCGATCAATTTCATGTCCAGCCACGCGGGAAAGCGTTCCATTTCCCGGATGAAGCCGGCCAGTTCCGGCGGCGCGGACGGAACGTTTTCCACTCCATGGTCGCAGGCGTCCTGCAGCATCAGGATAAGCCCGTGGTTTCCGTGCTGCGGTGTGAGGGCGGCGTATGCGTCGGCGACGGGATCTCCGTGCCAGGTGTAGGCCTTGATACGAGCCACCTGCTCTTTATTGGCGAGCAGTTCCGGGCGGCGCGCGGCGAACTCCGGAGCAAGCTCGGTCTCATCGCCGGGCTCTGCTGCGAAGCGCTCCGGCATGATCGAAAAATCCACGCGACCATAGATGGAAGGAATCTGTGCGGCCTGGGCCGCGACCTTTTCGTTCAGTTCCGTAATTGGAGTGCTCATGTTTCATGCTCCTGTGCGCCAGGGATTCGATCGGTACGGGCGCAATATCTATCAACCGATAGATAGATTTCTATCATATGATAATATTTAAATGCAAGGGGAAATTTCAGCCTTTGCGTGCCCCCGGAAAAAAGCAATCCAAGGCGCGGATCTGGTCGCGCTACAAAGTCGGGAGCAGACTCTACTCGGGGTGGGGATAAAAAGCAAATGTCGAAAACCATTACAGCGAAGAGAAAAACGGCAAAGGTAAGAGCGTCCGCGAACGGCGGCTACCTGAAGGGTGAAGAAACTAAGGAGCGCATTCTCAATGCGGCGCTGGAGGAGTTTGGCGAGGCTTCTTTTCTGGCCGCGACGACGCGCAGCATCGCCGAGGCCGCCGGTGTAAGCCTGCCGACGCTGCAATATTACTTTGGCAGCAAGGAGGGCTTGTACCTCGCCTGCGCGGAGGCCATCGTCGCACAATACCGCCGCAACACGACGGGAGCCTCGGAGGCAGCTGAAACCTTAAAAAAAAGTTGTGCGCCCGAGACGGCTCGCGCTCACCTGAAAGCCATATTCGTAGCCTTGGCCGAATTCTCGATAGGGTCGCGGAAGGCGGCACGATGGACGCATTTCGTAGCCAGGGAATTGCGCGAGCCTGGTCCCGCATTTGAGATTCTTTATGCGAATCTCTGGCGGCCGGGGGTTGAGATCACGGCACGACTAATAGCCTGCATCCTGGGCAAGCTCGAGAACGATCCCGGCGCGCGCATTCAGGCGTTGCTGCTCATCTCGAGCCTGCTGGTATTTCAATCCGGACGCAGCATGTCTTTGCGGGCTATGCACTGGACGACCATCGGGCAAAAAGAACTGGCGATGGTCCTTTCCGGTCTGAAGGCTCAGATCGATGCGATTGGCCGCGTTCCGTCGTGACAGCCTGATCCCTGGGGTTGGAGACAAATCGGCGCTGCGCGCATCGATGGTTCGGAGCGTACAGGCTGGCTGTATCATTACCAATCATGCCCGACAAGCTCCGCTGGGGAGTTCTCAGCACCGCCGGCATCGGTCTCAAGAAAGTCATCCCCGCCATGCAGCAGGGCGAATACACGAGCGTTGTCGCCATCGCATCTCGCGATCTCGCCAAGGCTCAGGAAGCAGCGGCGGCCCTCGGCATTCCCACGGCTTACGGATCGTACGAAGAACTTCTCGATGATCCCAATATCGATGCTGTCTACAATCCTCTTCCCAATCAGTTGCATGTCCCCTGGACCATGAAAGCCGCCGAAGCCGGCAAGCATGTTCTCTGCGAGAAGCCTCTCAGCCTGACAGTGGCGGAGGCCGAATCTCTCTTCGCTGTCCGCTCTCGTACCAGGGTCAAGATCGGCGAAGCCTTCATGATTCGTAGCTACCCGCAATGGCTGCGCCTTCGCGAACTGCTCGACGAAGGCCGCGTTGGCGAGCTGCGATCCGTCCTCGGTTTCTTCAGCTACTTCAATATCGACCCAGCCAACATTCGCAATCAGGTCGAATGCGGTGGGGGCGCCCTCATGGACATCGGCTGTTACCTTGTCCACGCATCGCGCTACGCATTCGCCCAAGAGCCCACGCGCGTCGTGGCCCGAATCGATCGCGATCCCAGGATGCGTACCGACCGGCTTACTTCAGCGATTCTCGACTTCCCCCGCGGCCAGTCCATCTTTACTTGCAGTACGCAGTTGGTCCCCTACCAGCGCGTCCACTTTCTCGGCACGCGTGGACGCATCGAACTGGAAATCCCTTTCAACGCACCGAAGGACCGCCCTACCCGCCTCTTCATCGACGACGGAGGTGACCTCTTCGGCAAAAGCATCACCACGGAAACCTTCTCCATCTGCGATCAGTACACCCTACAAGGCGATGCATTCTCCAGAGCCGTTTTGGAGAACACGGCAGTGCCCGTCCCCCTCGAAGACGCCGTGAAGAACATGGCCGTAATCGAAGCCATCTTTCGGTCTGCCAGCTCAGAGCAATGGGAATCCCCAAGGGGATGAAGGTCTAAGGCGTTGATTCAAGAGCGTTAGCTGTTCCGCCCTCCTGGAAGGCATCTAATATTCTAGAGGTGTTTGTATGAAGCGATTTTCTCTGGTGGCGATCAGCTTGATTGTGCTGGCGGCGATTTCCTCCCTGGCTGCGCCCAATCCGAGTACCGCAAAAGTGCCAGCGTTTCCGGGCACTCTGGCGAATGCACGCTATGTCTACGTTGCCTCCTATGACGGAGATCAGTTCGAGCCGAACCTGCTTCCGGAAGATCGGGAAGCGATCAACACTGTGCAGAACGCCATTCAGAATTGGGGCAAACTGATGATTGTGTATAAGCCCTCCGACGCCGACATCATCATCCTGGTGACGAGCCGCCCTTCCGAAGATCTGGTAGCCGTTTACGATGCGCACCTGTGGCCGAGGGGCAATTTTCTTTGGCGCGCAATGGGACAAGACGGTCTTCAGCCCGGCGAAACTCCCCTGATCACGCAATTTGAAAAGGGGTTCGAGAGCGTGCAGAAGCACAAGTAAGCTTGCAGTTTTCTTAGTCCTTTCATTTATTTTCTAATCACAGCACTCTTCGCTTCTTATCGAGGGGTTGCTCGCGATTACCAACCCATTTGGCGCATCCGCTCAAGGATGAGCGCGCTGTATTTATTCATGCGCTCGGGCCGTCGCTTCAGGGGAGCCGGCAGAATCGCGGCGAGCCGCGCCGCCTGTTCCCGACCGACATTTTGAGCCGCGGTCGCGTCGTAGTAACGACACGCCGACTCTGCACCATAAATACCAGGACCCCATTCGACCACATTGAGGTAGATCTCTAGAATGCGCCGCTTGCCGAGGACGAATTCGGCCACCGGTACCAGTGTGAACTCCGCTCCCTTGCGGAGGATTGAGCGGCCAGTTCCGAAAAATAAGTTCTTTACCAATTGCTGGGTAATGGTTGAAGCTCCGCGAGTGCGATCGCCTTCCAAATCGTCTTCGGCAGCGATTTGGATCTCGTGCCAATCGAATCCATGGTGCTGGTAGAAGCGCGCGTCCTCGGCCGCGATCACTGCGTGCTGGAGATCAAGTGAGATTTGGCTGAGCGGAATAAATTTGTAACGTTCGTGATACGGAGTGCGGTGAATCCATGCCTGCAAGCGGCGCTGAATGTGCACCACTGTTGTCGGTGGATCGATCCACCGCGCGGCCAGAAGGGTCAGCGCTGCAAGCGACCAAACAAGCACGACGCCGATGGCAAGCCATCGAACAAAGGATCGTAGAAAATCCTTGCGAAGCGGTGCCTTGGGTTGTGTGTCTGGCTTTTCAGTCACACTTCAGAATAATAGCTTGGGCTGGGGTTGCGCTTATCGCTGATCTTGTGCGCGGACGCGAAGTGCTGCGTTCTGCTCATACCACTCGTGCCAAAGCCCTTTGTTTCTGAATTACATTGAACCGCGCTACAAAGAAAAAGCGGGACCAGTATCGAGATGCCCGGCTTCTCGACATCAATCGGTCGATCGCTGCTTGCGTGTTTGTTTAGGCACACTCTTTCTGCGCCCCAGGTAAGTGCGAGGTGGACTGAACATAACCGTCTTCGGCCAGCCGGCGGCCATTCTCGCGATACATGTTCGGATCGCTGGGGGCCCAAGTTGCGAGGCCGTCGACGTACCGGTTGTACATGCAGAAGGCGGCGGCAATCAGAACCGCATCGTGGATCTCTTTGTCCGTGGCTCCCTCCTCGCGGGCACGTGCGATGTCTTCCGTGGTCACCTGCTTGCCGCCCAGTTGCACTTTGCCAGCAATAGCCAATAATGCCTTCAGCTTGCCTGATATCGCAGCTGACTCAAAATTCAACTTTACGTCGTTTACGAGATTTTCATTTCCACCCAGGCGGTAAGCGGCCACAGCGCCGTGAGCGTGCTGGCAGAAGTAGCAATCGTTCTGCGACGACACATAGGCTGCAAGGATCTCCCGGTCGGCCGCGGGCAACGAATTCGGGCCACGGAGAAGCACCTCTGCCAGCGCGTTGAGCGGTTCTGCGGTCTCTGGACTAAAAGCCATCGGCCCCAAAATTCCAGGAATACCTTCCGGTAGTCGAATGTGTGCCATAAAGACTCTCCTTAGACTTCCACTTTGTCTTGTTTTGCTGCGAGTGCCTGCAGAGGCTTTTTGTAGTCTCGGCTCATGTAACCGAGTTGGGCCGTCTGCTTTCCAATTTCGCGATAAATTTCGGGATCGCGCGGCTGCCAGGTTGCGAGGCCATCGACGTATCGGTTGAACATGCAGAAGGCAGCGGCAATCAGGACAGTATCGTGAATTTCCTTGTCGGTTGCACCTTCCTGCCGAGCCCGCGCGACGTCATTGTGCGTCACGTGCTTGCCGCCCTTCTGAACCTTACCTGCAATCGCGAGCAATGCTTTCATCTTCGACGAAATCGCAGTTGCTTCGTAGTTCTGTTTAACGCGAGCGATGAGTTCATAATCTGCGTCGCTGCCGCCCAGATGTTGTGCCGCGGTGGAACCGTGGCAGCTTTGGCAGTAAGTGCAGTCATTCTGGGATGAAACATAGGTTGCGATCGTTTCGCGCTCGGCTGGCGTCAGACTGTGTGGACCGGTGAGCAAAACTTGAACGAGACCGCACAACGGCTTGGTCGTTTCAGGACTGAACACCATCGGTCCACGAATGCCGGGCAAGCCTTCCGGAAGTTGAATGTGAGCCATGGACGATCCTCCAATTCGCCGAAACTAAGCAGCCTCGCCTTTCTTTTCCCAGTCCGGCCGAACATAGCCGACGTGAGCCATGATTTGTCCCATCTCGCGATAATCGTTTGGGTCGGTCGGTTGCCATGTGTCCAAGCCATCTACGTAGCGGTTGAACATGCAGAAGGCAGCCGCGATTAGAACGGTATCGTGAATTTCTTTGTCAGTGGCACCCTCTTGGCGCGCCCGCGTGACATCTTCAGGCGTAACGTGCTTGCCTCCTTTCTGAACCTTGCCCGCGATCGCGAGCAGCGACTTTAGTTTGTCGGAGATTTCCGCCGTGACGTAGTTCCGTTTGACGCGATCGATCAAGTCGTAATCTCCACCCAGATGTTCGGCTGCTGCCGCTCCGTGTGAAAGCTGACAGAAACAGCAATCGTTCTGCGAAGACACGTACGTTGCGATCATCTCCCGTTCGGCGGGAGTCAAAGTATTCGGGCCGCGCAACAGGACCTCCACGAGTGCACGCAGCGCCTTGGTGCTTTCCGGACTGATCGCCATCGGGCCGAGAATGCCTGGGGCACCCTCAGGTACTCGAATGTGGGCCATGAGGTTGTTCCTTTCTGATATTTAAGATCCAAGAATCTTTTCTGCCATTGCTGTTCCCTCGATGCGGTTCTTTATTATTGCGAAGGCTGTTTCCCGCGACGTGGAGGTGTCGTCGGCAAAAGGCGAGAAGCCGCAGTCATCGGTTGTTCCCAGCGACTCCAAGGGAATAAACTCTGCTGCTTCCAGCACGCGATCTCGTATCGCTTCCGGACTCTCGATCTTTGGATTGATCGGGTCCGTGACACCGACGAAGAGCATCTGACCGGGCTTGAGCAGGTTTCGAATCGTGGTCAGAACGCGACGGCGGTCCCTTTCGCTGGCCAACTGAACATAGAAGCGGCCGACCTTCAGGTTGAACAATGCGGGTAGCAAATTCTTGTAGTCGACATCGGCGCTGTGGGTGGAGTCCCGGTCGCCGCCGGGACAAGTGTGCACTCCGATCTTCTTCCTGTCAGCATCCGAGAACTCATCGAGTACGCGGTTGTTCAGTTCAACGAACGCATTCAACAATCCGCCGGAGGGATCGAGCTTGAGCGCCAAGCGTCCTTCCGTAAAGTCAATTTGCACGCACGCAGCGTCGGCTTCCAGACAATCACGGATATCCCTCTCCGCATCCTGAACGAGGTCTTGCAAAAACGCTTCGCGCGGATATCCGTTCAGGCCACTCTGCGGATAGAGCAGGCTCAACGCCGATGCTGAAATCACGGCCTGTTTCACTGGACGCTTAGCATATCGCTGAGCGGCTTTAAGGTAGGTCACGGCATGGACACCGTAGCGGAACGGACCTCTGGTCAATCGCGGCAATCGCCGGGTGTGACCGTCAACAAAAGGAATGGTAACGCCATCCGGAGCGAGATTCTCAAGCCCGCGCAGGGGATAGGTTGCGAAACTCGGCTTGGTTTGCTCACCATCCGTGATGACGGGCGATCCCGTAACTTCAAAGCGGCTGATCGTATCGCGTAATGCCGCTTCTTCCGCCGCATGGAATTGCTCGTCCGATATGTCTCGGGCAGCATGAGCCCGCATCGCCAGCAACAGCTCTGGAGGACGGGGTATGCTGCCAATGGGTTCGGTCGGGATCGGCATAGTAAACGGTTCTTGACCTAATCAGAAGTTCAAGCGCGGCGCAAGCTGACTCGCCGCGTTTTGCCGGTTAGACAGGTCTCCTCTTCAATCCGACAGGCGGTTCTGAATGCGCCAAACCTTACTTGCGATTGCCGAATCGCGGCAATAGTAGAAAAAGATTAGAGATGGTCGTCGGATGATCCGTGTACCATTCGACTCCTGCCAAAATCGTCGCAGGCATGTTTGGCGTTAGAAGGAACGTGTGAACTTGGGTCCGCGCTCTCAAAGTACAAATACAATGCAACCCGCCGAATTGACGTCCGACCTTACTGAGTTCGATCTCGGCTATTACGGCTGGCGCGTAGTGTTAGCGGCGTGTTTCGGCGTAATGGCGGGCTTCGGCTCGCTATTCGTCTACACCTTCTCCGTTTTTGTGAAGCCGCTGGCTGCGGAATTTGGCTGGAGTCGCGAAGCCATCTCAAGCGGCTTCGCAATTGCCGCCATCACGCTGGGCTTCATCTCCCCATTTCTCGGCCGGTGGATCGATCGCTTCGGGCCTCGCCGCATCATTCTTGTCTGCATGACGATATATGTGTGCGCCATCGCCTCGTTGTCGCTGTTGCGCTCCGGATTGTGGCAGTTTTACCTGACTTGCTTCGTGCTGGGTGTAGTTGGAAACGGCGCAGCTCATCTGGCTTATTCGCGATCGATTTCCACCTGGTTTCAACGACGTTTGGGAACGGCTCTGGCCTTTGTCATGGTGGGAGCGGGCTTGGGCGCCATGATTTTGCCCGTCTTCGCCCAGGCCATCATCAGCCGGTCGGGCTGGCGCGCGGCTTACGCGTCACTCGGCGGGCTTGCATTGTTACTCGGCTTGCCCCTCAGCTGGCGCTACATCCGCGAGCGCCGAGTATTCGGGGGCGAGTCTGCTACCGTTGCTCACTCTGGAATGACATGGCAGCAGGGCTTGCGCTCTTTAGCTTTCTGGATTATCACTGCCATCCTTTTCGTGAGTTCGATCAGCATGAACGGGGCGATCACTCACCTCTCCGCGTTGTTAACGGATCGAGGCCTCACCGCCGGAAATGCGGCGCTGTGTGCATCCGTACTTGGCGGATCAAGCCTGCTTGGCAGGATCGTGGTGGGATGGCTGCTAGACCGATTCTTCGGGCCACGGGTTGCGTTTGTAATAAACCTCATTGCCGCGCTAGGTATTTTTCTTCTCGCTCGGGCGAACAGTTTTCCAGCCGGTTGCTTTGCCGCTGCACTCATTGGCATCGGGGCCGGCGGCGAAGCCGCCATTACGCCTTACCTGCTAACACGTTATTTTGGGCTCCGTGCTTTTTCCACTCTTTACGGTCTCACCTGGACGTTCTATGCCGCTGCGGGAGCCATCGGGCCGGTGATCCTAGGGCGTGCATTTGATGCGACTGGCTCCTATTCCTCTTTGCTCATTCTCCTCGCTGCAACGCTAGGTCTAGCGGCCACAACGAACCTCTTGCTTCCACGCTATGTAGATTCGTTCGCAGTCGAAATTCACTGAGTTGAGATTCCAACGCGTCGAACTCATCGCCCTTATTCAATTCCCAACAGACGTTGTCTGGTTGAACGTTCCGGATTATTTGACTTGCTCTCTTACGCGGCCTAGTATTCTTTGGCATCGGACCCGACAGTGCAGGAGCAACGCTATGACGTGTCCAAAATGTGGAAGAGAATTCCAAAACGAATTCCAAAACGGCAAGTGCGCTTTCTGTGCCACACCACTGCTGATCCAAAAACAACCAGAAAAGCCGGGGGAGTCCAGAATGAGCATCGCTTCCAAAAGCCTCGGAATCTGCCCGGACTGCGGCACCGAGCAAACAGGTATCATTTACAAGATATCCAGTGTATTGGCGGAGTTCCTGAAGCCGAAACATGAGAATGTGTTTGTTCCAGACAAACATCAGTGCGGCAAGAAATCGGCAACGGGATAATTGACTGAGGTCAGCCTCACATGGAGAGTCCCGTCGTCCTCGTCAGAATCGTGCCTGCTACAGTTCCGTGTACTCGGGGATGTAGTCCTTAAAGAGACCTTTGCCTTCATACATTGTTCGTACCGGGACGCGATCTGCGTTCTTGCTGGTGCGGACCCACTCCCAGGCAGAATTCATCTCGGGGCTCGTGAAATAGCGGGTCTCGGCCTGAAGAACGGCGGTTCCCGCGAGGACCATAGCAACCACTTCTTCCCATTTGTCCGCCCCAACTACCCCCATTCGCGCGATGTGGTCGGTATATTTTTGGAGAAAGCGCATCTCATCCCAACGTGCCTTCCAATCCGCGCCCTCCATTTGCGAAAGATCTGCAAGGATCCCGATCGGCCGCGCTTTCCGTTCTGCGATGACGAATTCAATTTGTGGCTCAAATGCTTTCACTTCGTCGGCGGTAATCCTTCCGACAGCTTTGAACCCGAATGCCGCTCCCCGGCTCTCTTTGAGTCTTTCAATCATGGCCGCGCATCTCCATATTTCTCGTAAAGTTTATCCTAAATTGTGCCCATAGATTGTCTGATAGGCGCGTCGATCGCAAACAAAGGATGGTGCGCGCCATGACGCTCAGACAACCTACCGTTGAATGGGCATGACTGGCCAGACAGCGCGTCAGTGCTCATGCGTCAGATCAGCCGTCCCGTCGGACCACTTGGCCACCGGAACGAAAAATACCGTCAGCCGCTCCTGAGGATCCTCAGATGCCAGAACCGGGGAGCCCGGCAGATTTGCGCCCCAAGTTTGCGTGTCCGTTTGCGGCGCGAAAAACATCAGGTGAGGATGCCAGTGCCCGTCCTGATCGTTTAGATACCCTTGCCTTGACAGCATGTAGCCTATCGCGCCAGGTTCCTGCGTGGACAATTCTTTCTTGTCGAAAGCGGCTTTGATGTTGCCGAACATTTGAGCTTTGGATTGTCCAGCCAATACCAAGTGGGTCCGCTTGATGATGAACGGAAGATAGGATCGTGCGGCTGGCGGGTTCAAGCAGATGGGAGCACACAGCTTGGGATTCCAAAACTCGGGATCGTCGATTCCAGCGGTCCACGAGCGTTGCACCACGCACACGAAACCGTTTTTGCCTTTGACTGCAGTCTCGTAACCTTGTCGTCCGAGGACCATGACGTCGGCATCTTGTGAGATGGATTCCGGGGCAGCGGTCCTTGCCAGCGCTATCTCTGCATCTGGCTCCATCAGATATTGCTCAAGCGGGGCCATGCTCGGATACGGTGCTTTGGCGTCCTGTGCCTGCGCCGGCCACGCCGCCGCCAGCACAACAAACAGCGCAAAGCCTCTCACTGTAATCGTCCTGAGAGCCTCCCGCTTCATTGATTTCTCCTGAGATAGTGGGGTTATTCTCGTGACACAAGTTCGATGGCCGGCCATGGTGCCCTCCTCGATACCCTTTGACAATATACGTTCAATGTCACTCTTTCGTATTTCAACTGAATGATTCCCCTCTCACCGGCCCTGGTCCGAAGTCATCCTGGGAAACAACGGGTCATGAGCCGGCTTGAGGAACGCTCGAATATTCAATGTGTTTGCACAGCGTTCGCAGGCCAGTACGGCTTATCTGCGTCAGCTAAGTGACCATCCGCGTATCGATCGTGATGGCGAACCCATGACATCGTAAAGGGAAGGCTATCCTCGTCGCGGCCTTTGGGCACGTAGTCGAGATAGTTGTAAGTGTTTATGGTCGTTTCGCTGCCGCGTGCGTAGGCGGAGTAAGTGTGGAAGATCTCACCGTTCTTGTCCTTGTAAAACACGCTGATGCCGGGCGCTTCTGCGCTTGGGAATTCCCCGAGATCGAAGTTGTATTCCACCTTGCCTCGGGCCATCTCCTCCGGGGTGAACGAAGCGCGGTAATCGTAGTTGAAGTCGGTTCCAAACGACGAAACCCATGTAAACCGCCAGCCTAGACGCTTTTTAAAGGGTTCGATTTTGGACAAGGGTGCTCGTGAAACCGCTGCGAAGGAGACATCGCGTTGCGCCAGATGCACTAGCGCGCCATCCGTGTGATCCATGTTGAAGGAGCAACTAGGGCAGCCTTCGTTCCACTCTGGGCCGAACATAAAATGATAGACGATAAGCTGGCTTCTGCCGTCGAAGAGGTCGGCGAGGGTTTTCTTGCCACCTGGCGAATCGAAAACATACTTCTTTTCGACTTTGACCCAGGGAAGCTGGCGGCGTTCGGCGGCGAGAACGTCTCGCTCGCGCGTGAGCTGCTTCTCTTTAGCCAGTAGTTTCTTGCGAGCTGCAAGCCATTCATCACGCGACACTATTTTCGGGTTCTCAATCGTGCTCGTCGACATTTTCATTTCTCCTTATTATTGAGGTTTGGGCGATTTCTCCTACTGCGTTCTTTTTGCGAGACACCTTCACGGCCAACGCCGCCAGCCCGCTAGTAGAAGCTGCACCGGCAACAATTTGTCCCATGGTTGCTAAACAGAATGGACACATCGTTCACCTCCCGGGTAGCGAAGCTTGCGGCTAAGCCGCCTCTATAGGGGTGACGGTCAAGGTGAGTCGATTTCGACAGGGCCCACGGAAAAAACTATCCGCGCCTTTGGAGCAGGAACTGTCTTACCGCCGGGTCTTCCGCCAGGCCAATCGCCCGGTCGAAGGCATCCGCGGCCTCAGAGGTTTTCCCGAGTCGTTGCAAGAGGTGAGCTCGAACCGCCCAGTAGGGCTGATAAGTCGAGACAGCGCTTGGGTCGATTCCATCCAATATCACCAGCCCCGATTCAGGTCCCCTCGCTTCGCCAACCGCCGCGGCGTATCCAGTTTGCGTGCCGAGCGTCGGGGATAAGCGGACGAGCTGTTCGTAGAACAACACGATCGCATTCCACTCGGTCCGGCCGCTGCGCGCCCGCTCAGCGTGTACGGATTGAATTGCGGCCTCGAGTTGAAAGCGTCCGGTGCGGCCGCGACTCGCCGCTTCGGCGAGATGGCGTTCCGCTTCCTCGATTAAAGAAAGCGACCACTGCCGTGAATCCTGCTCTGAAAGAGGAACGAACCGGCCGTCTGGCCCGCGCCGAGCCGGTCTGCGGGCCTCACAGTGGAGCATGAGAGTCAGCAGACCGTGAACCTCTGCTTCGTTGGGCATGAGCTGTAGAAGGACGCGAGCAAGCCAGATCGCTTCCTCGGCCAGATCCCGCCCGCGCTGGTCGACGCCCACCATGTCATCCCAGCCAATCCCGAAGGCGGCGTAAATAGCTTCAAGCACCGCGTCGAGCCGCTCCGCCAGTTCACGCTCTTGCGGGACTTCGAATTGAATGCCGCCGTCGCGGATCTTCGTCTTGGCACGCACCAGGCGCTGCCCCATCGTTGTCGATGAGACCAGGAAGGCTTGGGCAATGCGAGCCGCATCCAAGCCCAGAACGGTTTGGAGCATAAGCGGTGTGTGCATTGCGGGATCGATCGCCGGGTGGGCGCACACAAAGAGTAGCTTCAACCTTTCATCTGGAAACTCCGGCGACAAGGTCATCTCGCGTTCCTCCCTCAGCAGTTGGAGTGTGGGCTCGCTTGCCTCAGCGACTCGTCGGTGACGGACAAGATCAATAAAGGAGCGGCGCGCCGCTGTCAGCAGCCAGGCCTCTGGATTCTGCGGCACGCCGTCTCGCGGCCAAGCCGTGAGGGCTGATACCAATGCATTGCTGAGAGCGTCCTCCGCCGTGGCCAGATCGTGCGTGTGCGAGGAAAGGTAAGCCACCAGACGACCGTAAGACTCGCGGGCCACTCTCTCGATCGTCCGGTGAGTGCTCTCCTCGCCGCTTCGGTTCATCCCGTAATCCGCCGCTTCATTTCTGGCGCGAGCGCTCGGACCTCCACGGCACCGAGAGCGGCTGCTGGGCAGCGAGCTGCCCAATCGAGGGCTGCGTCAAGCGACGGCAGTTCCAGGACTGTGAATCCTCCCAGCTGCTCCTTGGTATCGGCGAAGGGGCCGTCCTGCACACGACGCTTTCCTTCTTTAAGACGAACCGTGGTCCCGGTCTCTGGCACTTGAAGTGGATCGCCGGCGACGTAAACTCCCGCCTCCATGAGGGCCTTGTGGTATGCCCGCCAAGCACCGGTGTAGGTGTCGGTTCCGTCGCTAGTTCGTGCCGCAAAAGCTTCCGGGGATTCGTAGATTAGCAGAGCGAATTGCATCGGCTTTCTCCTTGGGATCAGTTGTGAGCGCCTTGGTGCGCTCGATCGTATGACGGATGGGAAGCAGGCCATTCGACAGATTCCAAGAAATCTACAGGAATTTCAAGCCGCTAGCATTCGACCGCAATCGGTGGCTCTTTGACAAAAAGGGGATGCCTTTCAACGGGACTGTAGTGGCGGTCGGATCGCGCTAATATCAGGCTCCAAACTCTTCATTGAGAGAAGATTTGAGCCTGTCGGATATTTCCAATCTGGTATAGCATCCACAGGACGGGGTTCACCATGACGACGAGCGCAACCTCACCGCGAAGTAACGCAAACACAGTGGCCCACCAACCGCAAGCCGCGAACGGTCTGGCGATCGTGCGCGTGACGATCGGCGCGATGCTCGTGTGGGTATTCTTCGAGAATCTGGGGAAAGGCCTCTACACCCCGGCGGGTTACGCCGGACTGATCAATTACTACATTAAAAACAGTCATTCGCCGGCCATATGGAAGTCTGTTATGAGCCTGGCGGCAAGCCACGCGGCGATGGCTGCTCCTATGCAGGCCATGACCGAGATCTCTATCGGTATCCTGCTCGTCATCGGTCTGCTTACCCGACCGGCCGCATTTGTGGCTTTCCTGTATCTCGGCAGCCTTTGGGTTTCGGAGTGGGGCACCTCGTGGATCTGGGAACTGCTGGTTCCGGTGATGGCATCGCTCGGGCTCGCTATCGGAAGCGCAGGTCGGAAATGGGGCGTGGACGCGTGGCTGTCAGAGCGGTGGCCATCTTCTCTTTGGTGGTGAGCGGACCTAGGTCTAGCTGAATGAATATCTCTTGAATCACGATCCCGTGCGCGTGTCCGTCATCATCCCTACCCATAATGAAGCGCAGGCGATTGCGCGCGTTTTAGCGGATCTGCCGTCCGATCTCACCACCGAGGTCATCGTTGTCGACAGCAACTCAAATGACGGGACGCCCAAGATCGCCGCAAGAATGGGAGCCCGCGTGGTTCAGGAACCGCGCCGCGGTTATGGGCGAGCGTGCCTCACAGGTCTGGCCTCGGCAAATTCGCCTGACGTGGTTGTGTTCCTCGATGGCGATTACAGCGATCGGCCCTCTGAACTTCCGATTCTCTTAGCGCCAATCACTGAGGGCCGTGCGGACATCACGATCGGTTCCCGCCTGCGTTCTGCTGGAGCGTTGCCCTGGCACCAGGCGTTTGGCAATCGTTTCGCCGCCAGCCTGATTAACATGCTTTATGGTTTAAAGATTAAAGACCTCGGCCCGTTTCGCGCTGCCCGCGCCGACGTACTACGCACGCTCGCCCTCGAAGAGACCACCTATGGCTGGGCGGTTGAGATGATCCTCAAAGGCGCCCTGGCCGGATTCCGCGTCGTTGAAGTTCCGGTGAGCTACTACCCGCGTATCGGAAAATCGAAGATCAGCGGCACGCTCAAGGGCACGGTCGGCGCCGCCTGGTTCATTCTCAGCCTCATTGTGCGCTATTATTTCCGCCATCGAAGGGCCGGAACACCACGTGCAGCGTGAGGCGCCTCTGGCCGATAAATGGAGCACAAACTAAATCATGAAAGATGCCACCCAACGTTCGATCTTTCTCTGGATTCACATTCGTCTTCAGCATTCCGAGATTCGGTTATATCTATAGCCCGTTTGAAAAGCTTCCGTGCTGCGCCCTCTTCCTCCCTGTAATGGTCCTTTCGGGATTGTGGATGTGGAAAGGCCATGTTCTTCGACGACTTGTTTCCGGTCGTGATGACAGAGTTGGGAGATCGTAACATCCCCAGTCAGGCCAGCACCGGGCTTGAGCCGGCCACCCGCCCCTTGTGAAAACTCGAGCCAGATGGGGCGCAATCTGTCCAACGGTCAAAGTCAGAATCCCCACCCTAACATCGCAAAACCAGAGTGAGACTTGGGATCGGACTATTTCCGCGCTCCTGGGATGGGGCACCCGGCACTGGTATTGCGGCTTTGCAGAAGTGCTGAGGCCTCCTGTGCTAACGTGGCTGTCTGTACGCCAACGAGAATAGATTTGAGGAAAAATGTTGCGCAAGCTAGGCTTCGCAATTTCGTATTTCATCGCCATCGTTTACTTCTTGGAGATTCTGCTGCCTTCTATTTACTGTCTCCAGCATGGATGTAGGGGACCGGAGGGCGATGCTTTTATGCCCGCCTTCTTTCTTACTCCGCTAGGCGCAATCGCCACAGCTGTCTCACTGTACAACGCCATACAACACATCAGAAAAAGACAATCATGGTCTTGGGTTTTCTGGCCTCTGGCAATTATTTTCGCGATTGTTCTGCTGGGCGCAATTGCTTTTATTGCGCTCTTGATTTATCACCTTACATTTCGTCGTTAAGGGAGGGGTTGCAGCCATCTCTCCGAACTGCGATCGCACCAAAGAAATTCTGGAACAGGAGAAATTCGGGGACGGACGCAACGTTCCCCAGCAATTAGTTCGCATCGCACCCCAAAGAGAACCGCAGGGCAGCACATACTTCATTCATCCGTGCGGCACTAAGCTGGGCCACACGTCTTCCTAACCGCAGTTGAGATACAGTGACCGCATTGTGCAGGTTTACTGCACAAGGGGACTTCATGCCGTCTTCCTCATGCAGAACGACTTCTGATGGGACGCCGCGAATGGTAGAAGTGATAGGCGCAACCGTGACCGTGGATAAATACGCGATGGCGCTGTTGCGGGTGAGCACGAGGGCCGGTCGTTTCTTGTCGGGCGCGGCAAACTGGTAGAGCCGAACTTCACCTCGGGCTATCTGGCCTCGGGCTATTCTTCCGGCCACGTGGCCTCCGATTCCCAACTCCGCGCTTCCGTGTCGGTTTGCGACTGTCGCGAGTAGCCCTCGCGGTCGCGTTCTTCACTGGCTCGCAGTTCTAACCGACTGAGATGTTCCCGCAGGGCCTCGCGCACCAGAGCGGACCGGTTTCGCTTAGCGCGTTTCGCGGCTTGGTCGGCAGCGTGTAACAGCTTTTTATCGAGCACGATTTGAACGATCTTCATATGTGGAATCTATTCCACAATATACTCCACATACAGGGTATTTTCAAAGGGGGCGCGACCGCCCTATCGAACCAAAAGGGGCTTCCACTTGCGGAGGTTGCAGGTTACGCTGAGCGCAGCTACATTAATTGCGAGAGTTGGAGGTACATATGAAAAAGCCGGTCGCGGTGGAATCTGCCTCTGCATTCATCTCTGCTTCTGCATTCATCGATGAAAGGATCAAGGAACTTGGGGACTGGCGCGGGAAGATGCTCGCGAAAGTACGCGCAATCATCCACGAGGCCGACCCTGACATCGTTGAAGAGCGGAAGTGGGTTAGGGCGAACTCGCCGGGGACTCCCGTCTTTTCCCACGGCGGCATCGTCTGCACGGGAGAGACCTACAAGAACGTCGTCAAGATTACATTCGCCAAGGGAGCTGCGTTGAAGGACCCTTCCGGTTTATTCAACTCCAGCCTCGAGGGGAATGTCAGGCGCGCCATCGACATCCACGAAGGCGACAAGGTCGATGAGGCGGCCTTGAAGGATCTCATCCGCGCTGCCGTGGCGCTCAATCTCAAGGGCAAGAGCAAACCAAAGCCCCGACGAAAATTTCCACGCTAAATTTCGCAAGGAATGTGAAATTTAGAATGGGGCATCCGGCAGCAAGCGGGCCGGCTAGCTTGATCGACCGACTCTCCAGAAGCAATCTGCTATGGAATCCTCCACCGAGAATAACGCACATTCGCCGAACCAGAGTCGAACGCTCGTTGTTATGGCAAAGGCACCCAGGCCCGGGGCGGTGAAGACTCGATTAGCCCAGGGCCTTTCCGTTGACGCCGTTACCGAGCTCTATCGCTGTCTCTTGGAGGATACGTTGGCGCTAGCACGGTCGTTGGGCGATGTGGAAGTTGCCGTCATGTGCCCGGATTCCGACGTGAACGAACTGACTCGCTTGGCAGGTCAGCGAGCGCGCGTGGTTGCGCAGAAGGGTGAAGGTCTTGCTGCAGGCCTCACTTCGGTGTTTGCGCACTTCGCGAAAAGTCATCAACGACGCATCATTGCCTTCAACAGCGACAGCCCACATCTGCCGCGTTCTGTTCTCGAAGACGCGTTCGAAACGCTGGCCGCCCATGACGTGGTCGTTGGACCAACGCACGACGGAGGCTACTATCTCGTCGGGGCAAAGGCTTCTCATCCTACGCTTTTTGCAGGCGACGCAATGGGCACCAGTAGCGCGCTGGAGAGACTCCTATCGCGCGCCCGAACTCTTGAGCTATCCGTAGGCTTCGCAGTACCTTTTTACGATATCGATGTAGCTGACGACCTGACCCGGTTGGCAGAAGAGTTGCGGCTAGCTCCGGCAAGGGCGCCACACACGGCGGCGTGGCTGAAAGAGTGCGAGCTTGCGGCAGCAAAATCTCGGACGAACACTGGAGAATAGTGAAGATCACGCCCGCGTGGAGAGTGTACATCCTTGGCGTCATCTTGCTTGTGGCGCTCACGATCTGCTCGCGCAACTTCGGCGATCGGGGTGGGCCATACTTCATGGCCTGTTTGACGGTTGCGGGCATCGTGTACCTATTAGCGATCCGTGAGTTTTTCGCCACGCCCACATTTGCCCGACGCGTGGTCGTCATTGGGCTCGTCCTGGCTGCTGCTTGGAACATTGCATTTCTTCGGGTGCCCTCTGGCACCGATGATGATATTCATCGCTACGTTTGGGATGGCCGCCTGCAGAGGCTCGGCTACAGCCCTTATCTTGTCGTTCC
>Ga0209010_1000014_pt1 | contig 128204 bp, 95 predicted proteins | sample BlaSpr_A8_OM1_O3_FD_187985 | JGI IMG/M metagenome (GOLD analysis project Ga0209010, IMG submission 187985) | Forest soil microbial communities from Thunder Bay, Ontario, Canada - Black Spruce, Ontario site 2_A8_OM1_O3 (SPAdes) (version 2) | ecosystem: Environmental > Terrestrial > Soil > Boreal...
CGATCCCGCCGTTAAGGGGCTGCATACTCCGGAAACCCGCAACTTGAACAACCCGGATCTACCGAGCCCGTATCCAGCGGGAGCGCAGCTTTTTTTCCGCGCAGTAACCGCGATTCAGGAGTCCACCTTTGCACTAAAAGTCGCATTTGTGGTTTGCGAGGTCGTAATTGTTTTCGTCTTGCTCGATGTCTTGCGTCGCACCGGCCACGGAGCGCACCTGGTTCTGGCTTTCGCCTGGAATCCGTTGTTGGCGATTGAAGTGGCGGGAAGCGGGCACATTGACATTGTTGGCGCGCTATTGCTGGTCGTGTCTGCAGCTGCGCTCTTGCGCCGATGGCGGGTAACCGCGGCTGTCGCACTCGGGCTGGCTATTGCAGTGAAGTTTCTGCCGATCGTACTCCTGCCCCTCTACTGGAAGCGGGTTCGCATTCGCGACGCGACGCTGGCGGCAGCCGTGGTCGGACTTCTGTACATTCCATTTTTGAATCACGGTCGCATTCCGATCGGCTCGCTTGGCACGTATGTCCAGACTTTCCGCTTTAATGGTCCCGTGTTTGCGATACTCGATCGAGTGGCGCCCCCACAGTTGCTGGTTGGGCTGGCAGTGCTCGTCGGATTAATGACTGCAACCTGGCTAAGAATAAGAAGTGCAGCGCCCGAGTGGTCTCCGAACCAATTTGCCTGGCCTATGGCAGCATCTCTTTTGTGTGCACCCGCCGTATTCCCATGGTATCTTCTCTGGCTGCTGCCGTTTTTGACGTCGGCCTCGACGCTGCCGATCATCGTTTGGACTATCAGTATTTTCCCGACTTACATCATGTGGCACTTGCGCACACTTGGGCATCCGTGGGGAGCGCTTCCTAGCTGGGTCATGCTGCAGGAATATGGATGCGTGGCCGGGGCTGCCGCAATTATTGCGTTTCGCCCGATCAGACGAACAGCCACTCCTCAGTGCTCAACCGACTAGCCGCGTCGGGTCTGGATTACGCAACCAAAGTTTTGCTAAAATACCATCCGCATCCTGAAGAACTCCTGTTCTTGATTGCCACGTCCAGTTGAATTCGCCTTTGAGGATCCCAATGACAGACACAATGGCGATCACGTAAATCGACAAACTTGTACCCAAAAGGAGGCCACCGTGACACAAACAGTCTCTACACAACAAGGCGGCAAACAGCCAGCTGACAAGAATGCAATTCGCCCGTTTCATATGAGTTTCCCGGAATCGGAGCTTACCGAGCTGCGCAAGCGCATCGACGCGACGAAGTGGCCGGAGCGTGAAACGGTTACAGACGCATCCCAAGGAGTACAGCTCGCGACAGTTCAAGCCCTCGCACGCTATTGGGCGACAGACTACGATTGGCGCAAGATCGAGGCGAAACTGAACGCCCTACCGCAGTTCATCACCGAGATCGATGGCCTCGACGTTCATTTCATTCACGTTCGTTCGAAACATGACGACGCATTACCGCTCATCGTCACCCACGGATGGCCCGGCTCGATCATCGAACAGATGAAGATCATCGATCCGCTGACCAATCCCACGGCGCACGGCGGCAGCGCGTCAGACGCTTTCGATGTGGTGATTCCGTCGATGCCCGGCTATGGTTTTTCCGGCAGGCCGACCACCACGGGGTGGGATGTTGCCCACGTCGCGCGCGCCTGGGTCGTGCTGATGAAGCGCCTCGGGTACACGCAATTCGTGGCGCAGGGCGGAGATTGGGGCGCAGTCATCACCGAACAAATAGGTGTGGATGCGCCTCCGGAGTTGCTCGGCATTCACACCAACATGCCTGGCATCTTTCCAAACGAAATTGACAAAGCGGCTGCTTCCGGGGCGCCGGCGCCATCGGGTCTGTCAGCCGATGAGAAGGTCGCTTACGAGCGTTTGCAGTTTGTATATCAAAAGGGAATCGCCTACGGGTACCAGATGGGGCTGCGACCGCAGACGTTATACGGAATCGCGGATTCGCCCGTCGGCCTGGCGGCTTATTTCCTCGATCACGACGCGCGCAGCTACGAGCTGATCGCACGCGTCTTTGAGGGAAAATCCGAAGGCCTCACGCGCGACGACATCCTCGACAACATCACAATCGCCTGGTTGACGAACACGGCGCTTTCTGGCGCCCGTCTCTATTGGGAGAATTGGGGCAAACTCGGGTATTTCAATGCCAAAGGCGTCTCCATCCCGGTCGCCGTGAGCGTCTTCCCTGACGAGCTGTATCCAGCTCCACGGAGCTGGACCGAGAAAGCCTATCCCAAACTTATCCATTACAACCGGGTTGACAAAGGCGGTCACTTTGCGGCGTTTGAGCAGCCCCAACTTCTTTCAGAAGAGATTCGCGTGGGTTTCCGATCACTGCGGTCAGGTGCGGCAAAGTCAGAAGTGCCCCTCGCTAAAGCTAGCTAACTGTTCGCGAAGCAGCAGGAGAGCTTCGATGACAGAGGTTCTCCTGTTTCGACTCCAGACAGATATCACAGGAGGAAAGCACATGGCAAATCTGGCGCAAGAAATCCGTAGTAACGACGCGACCAGCGACGCGAGCGTCGCGAAAGTCGACATGAAGCTCGAGGTGGTCGTCATCCCCGTATCGGACGTCGACCGCGCGAAGGAGTTCTACAAAAAGCTCGGGTGGAGGCTGGATGTCACGCCGCCGGGCTCTTGGTGTTCGGTCCAATTCGGCAAGACCCTCACGACGGCCGCGCGCCCGGTTCGGCCAAGCGCTACTTGATCGTTTCCGACATCGTGGCCGCCCGGGACAAGCTGGCCGCCGCCGGCATCGAGGTGAGCGAGTTCTTCCACATTGGCCCGGGCGCACATCATGATCAACACGGCCCTCACGGGCGCAACCTACGACATTGACGGCGGGCAACAATTCGTCGCCGCTTAGCGAAAGGAGCACTCATGTCCACGATCCATCTGCACCAGACGACCACCTTGACACCCGAGCAGTACGTCGCCGGGCTCACCGACTTCGGGCCTGGCCGCTCGAAACTCTTTGGCAACAGCGGCGACGGGTACCTCAAGGTGCATCACCGTGGCCCGTCGGAAGCCGACGTCACGGAAGGCTCAGGCGGCATTTGGGAACGCCTGCACTACGACTGGTCCGATCCCAACCACGTGGTTCTCACGACGACGGACTCCAACCTGTGGGGAGGAACGTCTGGCCACGCCTACGCCTTCACGCGCCGGCCCGACGGCATGACCGACATTGATGTGGTCATCGTACGCGAGGGCAAGAACCTGAAGGGACGGTTGCTCGGCTTGGTTGTCGGAACCATCGGCAAGGGCGTTTTGGAAAAAGCGTTTGTAAACTCCGTGAAGGCCATCGAAGCCAGAAACGGTACGGTGAGAAAGGAAGACGCAGCATGAACCGGGCATCCGTATCGAAACTGATCACTGAGGAGGAGAACGAGCATGACAGAGCCCATTGCGAACGCCGTGTTCCTTCGCGGCAGAGCTGGAAAAAAAGAAGAGCTTGCGGGTCGGCTTGAGGAGCTCGTTCTAGCGTCCCGTTCGGACCCCGGAGTACTGATCTATGATCTGCACCGCTCCACTGCAGATCCCGCCGTTTGGTTCCTCTACGAGCGCTACGAATCGCAAGAACATTTCAACAAACATCGGGAGAATCCGGTCCTCCGCCGTTTCATTGCGGACGCCTCGACACTCTTGGACGGGAAGCTCGATGTTCGAACGTTCAACGTGATTGCCGATTTGCATGGCGCTTGAAGAACGTTGATGTAATTTCGGCCAGGCGTGCGCGGTCGACGTCTGTATCCGGAACGCTTAGACTGTCATCCTAGACAGAATTCGTGCAATTCACGGAGGAGCGAACTCTATGAGAAACAGCCGCCGTTTAACCGCCTTTCGTTTAACCATGATGGGTTTTCTGCTTTGCGGAGCGATGGTCCTTGCTCAAAACCCGCCGGCGCCGACGCGCTCGCCAATTCTCGATCAAGTCGCCAAGACCTACGGTGTCGATTCGTGGGACAAGGTTGAGGCCATCCGATACACCTGGAACGGTGAGATTACCGGACTCTTCAAAGCTGCTCATAAGTGGGAGTGGGAGCCCAAGACGAACAAGGTCTCGTACGAAGGGATGGACAAAGACGGAAAGCCGGTCAACGTTTCCTACGTGCGCACCGACCTTAGCAGCCAATCCGACGCCGTGAAAAATCAGATCGACCCGAGTTTCATCAACGACAATTATTGGACTCTGTTCCCGTTTCACGCTTATTGGGACAAGAGCGCCAGCGCGATCGATCAGGGCAAGTTTAACCTGCCTGTGGGGCCCGGCATGGCCGAACTGGTTCCGGTGAAGTATCCCGCGGATTCCGGTTACACGCCCGGCGATACCTGGGACCTCTACGTGGGTAAAGACAACCGCGTCGTGTACTTTGACTACCACCGCGGCGGGGCCAAGCCGCCGAGCCGCGTCTTCGCAACCTGGGCTGGGTATAAAAAGGCCGGTCCGATTCTGTTCTCAACCGAGCATCGCGGCTTCGCCGATGGCAAGCCTCTGCGCATCTTTCTTTCGGATGTGTCAGTGAAGCTGACGGGGTCCGACAAGTGGATCAACGCGCAATAAACGAAGAGCGAATTATCCGAACCGACGTCGTTCGTGACGAAACGACCACGGAAGTCCTGTCTCATTGATCCGTGGTTCGTAACCATGAAGCTGGGCTAAACGAGGCTCACCGCCTATGGAATGATCCGGAAGACTACGTTGCTCTTGACGGTTCCCCTAGACATTTGGACCTTCACTTTGCCGGTCGTTGCGCCTTGCGGGACAGTAGTCTTGATTTCCGAGTTCGAAACCACGGTGAATGCCGCTTTGGTGCCGTTGAAGGTGACGCTGGTCGATCCCCTCAGTTTGCTTCCCAGAATTATTACGGGCTTCCCAACTTTGGCTGCGGTGGGCCGCGTCTCGACAAATGGGCGAAACCCCGCAGACAGCCTGAAGACTGTTCCGCCATTAAGGTCACCACCTCCGCCTGTTACTCCGTAGAGATTTCCGTTGGTAGCTTGAAGTAATCCTGCATACACGAAAGAGCCGTCAGGGCAACGGGGGTATCCCTGAGCGCAAAAGCTGTACAGCGTCGTCAGCGTGCCTCCCGGAGTAATTTTGAAAAGAGAGCCCACCGTGTAAACACCGCCTATCGTTGTCGTTCCATAAAAATCTCCATCTGAGGTTCTTACCAATCCGCCTTCAGGCATTTGGCCGTCTGCACACTTCGAGAGTACGCAGAAACTGTAGAGTGTCGTCAAGACGCCTCCGGGAGTGATCTTAAAGACCGTGCCGGCGTTGTTAGCGCCCCCAATCGATGTGGTGCCATAGAGGCTTCCGTCAGTGCCGAAAACCACGTTGGCGAAAGGCTCAGCGCCATCGCTCGGAGACCCAGCGAAGCTGTGTAGTGTGGTCAGCGTTCCGTTGGGTGTGATTTCGAAGACGGTTCCACACGCATAGGTGCAGGCGCCGTAAGCACCACCATTCTCCGTTGTCCCGTAGAAATGCAAATTCTTGCCCTGCACCAGCGCCGAATTGGGCGCTGAGCCCTCGCCACTGTATCCAGTGAAGCTGTACAGCGTAGTGAATATCCCGGTTCGCGTGATTTTGAAGATGGTGCCGCATCCCCCTGAACACCACTGAGCATCCTGGACACCACCGTAAAATGTGGTTCCATAGAAGCTGCCGTCTGCGCCTTGAACCAACCCTCCGGAAGGGTAAATGCCATCGGTGCAGTTGGTCTGAGCACAAAAACTATAAAGGGTGGTTAACTTGCCCTTCGATGTGATCTTGAAAACTGTCCCCCCATGGCCATTATTGATTCCGCCCTGCGAAGTTGTACCGTAGAAGTCTCCATCGACCCCTTGAACCAGGCCAGCGTAGGGGTAAACGCCGTCAAGGCAACCGGCTTGGGTGCAGAAGCTGTAGAGGGTTGTGATGTCCCCGGCTGGGGTGATCTTGAAAACCGTTCCTAAGTTTGCGGTCCCGCCGAATTGTGTCGTTCCATAGAAATTTCCGTCGGTGCCCTGAACCAGGGGCGCGAAGTACGGGGACGAGCCGTCGGTGATATCGAAGCTTGCAAGTGTCGTAAACGTCTGCGCGCTTGCAGCAATCGTCATCATGGCACACAGCGCAAACAGGATGGCGGCATTCTTCCAACCATTTGGTTGTCTCATCGTAACTCCATCGCGAGAGTGTATAAATCGCGACCTGTTCGTTGAGGAGACGAAAACGATTCAGCTTCAGCCACGAAGGGGAGGCGACAGCTCGAAGGCCGAGAGCGGATGTTAGTTTCCCGGGGAGCTCACGGTCAAGCGAAAACTGCACAGCTGGCGAAATCCGGCCTTGTCACCCATTGTGAAACAATCGGTTACGCTGCTTAATGGACCCAAGGCTATAAGCCGTTGCTTCCCAATTTCCTAAGAAACAGGCATTTTGACACGAAAAGGAAGCACCCTCGCCAGGGCCGGGAAACCGCGCTAGGGTTTACACACAATGAGCGACTTGCGACAGCAGATAGAAGACCTCTCCGCGTCCGAGAAAGCCGAACTGCTGGATGCGGTTTGGGGAGCGGCGTGAACAAAATCCCTCCGATGCCATCCCCTGGGAGCAAGTCAGGCCGCACTTGTTCAGGAAACCGCGACGCTGCCGGTCGTCCGGATACCTGAAAGCAAACTACCTGGCGATCACGACGGTCGTGCAGGAACTGCTTATTTTAGGCAGATCACGATTCGCGGCCATGCGGATATTTAGCTGTGGGCGCGCGCCTCGAATAATTGGACAATAAGAATCAGGGTGTAGCAACGCGGCTTGCAAGCGCCGTCGTCCAGCACATCCACCGTGGCATGACTGGCGGAACTCGCAAGGCTGGCACGCGTCGGGAAGCGTGCGGGCTTGCTCGAATGGAATAGAGTCTAGAATGTCGAGCCCCATCGAGATCAAATCCGATAGCGGCTCGCCTGAGCCTGGCCAATAGACGCAAGGTTGTGTCGTGCCTCTTGGTGTCACTCGCACTGTGCTTACTCCACAACCTCCTCGGAGCGGCGGAAGTCCAGCCATCGCACGAACCAGCGGCTCGCTAATAGCGACTACGTCGGTCTCCTCAAAGAGGCGCCGGAACCCCTCCCAGTACTCTTCGTAGCTCAGGGCATAGGCGTCCGATCGCACAGCTTGGTAGACATTCACTCGCAGCGGAGCGTCAAACTGTTTGGCTACTCGCGCCACATCCGCTAGACGCAGATAGTTCGATTTCATCATCACAGCGACGATCGTTACTGGCACACTCAGCCGTACGCAACGTTCTGCCTGCTCGTGGATGAGCACCCAATTGCCATCCCCGCGCTGTGCATCCTGTTCGGCTTGCGTTGCGTAATCGAGTGAGAACTCGATGTCATGGAAGGCGCAGAGGTCATTGTCGTCCAGAACAGCAACGCTGTGTCCGTTGGAAGTGATGGTGAGCTTGACCGATTTCGTTCGCAGGTAGGCCAGTATGGCCTTGAAGTCGGGATGCATTCCGTTTTCACCGGTGCCGAGATTCACCGACCGCACGGGCAAGCGTTCCATGACGGCCTTCACTTGATCGAGGGAGAGACGATCCGCGCGAGTTGGATCGCGGTAGCAGAAGGCGCAATTAAGGTTACATTCGTTGGTAAGGCCGAGCCCTAGGGAAATACCGGCATCCGGTGTCATGCGAGATCCGGACGACGAAACCTGCGCTATGACGTTGTTCATGCACCGACCTTCATCGCCTGATCTGAGCGATGCGCGAGCCAATGTGTGTAGCGGGCGACTGCGGCAAACTCTGGTCGCTTGCCCAGTTTGCGCTCTAGCTCCAGAATCCGCTCGTAGTTATCATTTCGGAAAACACTCGGCGGCAAGTAATCCGACAGGACCCGTACGCCACGCGCCGCAGTTATCGCGAGTGACGCTTCGAGCAGCGCGGCTCGCAGGCTCTCCGCCGTAAATAGCCGCACGCGTCCTCCGTACAGGGACTCATTTCCCCACTCAGCGGTGAGATTATGCTCGGCCTCGGTCAAGTCGCCGTCGTGTATTGCGGCCTTTAACACTTCACCTGCTTGGTTACGCACCAACATCGAAATTATGCTGGACGGATCTCGCAAGGTGCGAGCTGCACTGCGCAATACAGCACACGGGTCGTCAATGTATTCCAGGATATTGTGGCAAAGAATTAGGTCGAACGACTCGGCGGGGAACAAGTTTGCTAGTTGGGTAGCATCGCCGTGTTTCAGCGCAATCCTCTCCGTAACTCCTGCTTCCTGAGCTGCACGCATCGCGAAATCCAACATTGGTATAGACGCATCGAGCAAAGTGATGTGAAGACCGAGTCGCGCCAAGCGCACCGCGATGGCACCGGTACCACACCCAAGGTCTAGAGCGTGCAAAGGCCGTGTGGTCTGCGGGAGAAACTCCTCCAAATTCGCAAAGGCGAGATCGAGGCGCAGCCGACCCTCGGGCGTCTCAAGGTAGGCGGCGTACTTCGCGGCGCCAGTCCGGAACCGTTCGAACTCGTCATTGGCGGTCGTTTCCTTCATTGCGCCACTCAGGCGAAGTCGCTCCGTTCGTTCGAGTCGCAGATGAGTACCAGAGCGTATACCGAAAGGATCGGGAACGACAAGTCAGCTTCCGGGAAGTACAAGTGCATCGAGTGATCCAGACATAAATTCCCGGAGAATGGAATGCGCGTTACCGGTTTTGGCGCTGCTGACATGTCCGGTTTCATTCTTTGAGTTCTCTCGCCCGAGGAGTTTAAGCTCGAAAGTCAGCTACGGAATCTCCGGAAAAAAGTGCGAATATCCGTTGCCAACGCTTCCGGCTCTTCCATCGCTGCGAAGTGTCCCCCGCTGGCGAATTCGGTCCAGTGCTGGACGTTGTAGCCACGCTCGATCCACGACCGTGGCGGAAATGGCGCTTCCTTCGGGAGGTGCGCGATACCGCAAGGCACTTCGATCCGCTCACCCGGTGCGAGATGAAGCGGGGACTTCCTTACTTCGAAGTACAAACGGCACGACGAGTGGATGGTTTCGCTCATCCAATAAAGCGTGACATTCGCCAGCAACTCGTCCCACGTGAACCGTGTTTCAAGGTCGCCGTCGCAGTCGGCCCAGTCTCTAAATTTTTCCAGGATCCAGGCGGCCAGCGCAACGGGAGAGTCGTTCAGTCCGTGGGCAACCGTTTGGGGGGTGCGAGACTGAATGTGATCGTATGCCCCAAATTCTTCCAACCACCGGTCCGCGCCTGCGAGAAACTGCTGCTCTTCTCGACTTAGGGCTGCTCCGGGCTGAAGGCCGGGCCGGTAGGATCCGGGACTGTAATTCAAGTGCAGCCCGATGATGCGCGCAGCGTGACGAAGTCCCAGCCAACTGCATACTTCGGCTCCAAAGTCGCCGCCGTGGCAGGCGAAACGTTCGTATCCGAGTTCCGTCATCAACTCGGCAAATAAGTCGGCCATTCGGGCGGCGTTCATCCCACGTTCCGTCGGTCGGCTGGAAAATCCAAAACCCGGGAGAGACGGCACGACTACGTCGAACGAATCGGATGGTTCCGCGCCATGCGCCGCCGGATCGGTGAGCCGCGGAAGCAGCTTACGCATTTCAAGAAACGATCCGGGCCAGCCATGAACCAACAAGATCGGGATCGGCGAGGGTCCCCGTCCGCGCTCGTGAACAAAATGGATGGACTGGTTGCCCGCGATGTATCGCAGGTGATGCAGGGACGCCAGCCGCCCAATTTCCGCTTTCCAGTCAAACTCCTCGCGCCAATAACGACAAATGCGTTGCAGATATGCGAGATCAAATCCGTACTCCCAGCCCGAACCAGAAATCGTGTCGGGCCAGCGCGTGCGCTGAAGTCGTTCCCGAAGATCCTGAACCGCACTCTCGGAATAGGGTAGTTGGAAAGTCTGGATTGCCATGGAACCTCCGCTCGCTGTCAACGCCATGTATCGGTAACCGCTAATCGGTAACCGCTAATATTCAATTAACTGGTTACATAGTAGTCGGGGCAGAGTAACCTGTCAATAAGCAAATACGAGTTACAATATTCCACATGGACTATGAATTTCTCGGCGGCAATCTGGCGCTTGATTTCACCAACACCGTGCACAGCCACGGCATGACCGATCCTCGCGACGATTTGAAGACCGCCAACGACCTGATGGAATGGGCAGCCCAGGCACGACTGCTTCGCGACACGGAGACTCATAAACTAGGAAGCGCTCATGCTGACCAACTGCGATTCCGGCAGGCGTTAGCGCTGCGCGAGTTGCTCTATGAAATCTTCAGCCGGACGGCAAAAGGAAAGAAGCCCCAGCCGCAGGCACTTCGGAATTTTCAGATCTTCTACCAGAATGCGATCCGGCGCGCCGAATTTCACCCAGTGGCCAATCACTACCGGCTGATGTGGCCGGCGGCGACCCATCCTTTGGAGCGCATCACGCAGGAGATCGCCCGTTCAGCCGCCGACCTTCTGACGTCAGAGGCGTTGACACGGGTGCGGCAATGCTCGGGAGAAAACTGTTCGTGGTTGTTTGTCGATAACAGCCGCAACGGGATGCGACGCTGGTGCGATATGAAAGCGTGCGGTAACCGCGCCAAAGTCCAGCGCTTTCGCCGTAACCTCAGTCGAGCTGTCGGAAAGTCTTTCCCGTAGGATAGCGAGAGTTTTGACTAGCAAAGAATCCGGTGGGCTCGAATGTCGGATCGTTGGGAATCCAGTTGCCCATCACGATGCCACCATGGAAAGGCTGCGTCCTCTTCTTCAAGTTTCCACGGGATCTTTGCCCAACTGCCTATCTTTCAGTTCTTGAAAAGTGAGCAATATTGAACAGTACCGGCAGCGAAGCTCTTTTACAGTATTCCCCTGTTCCTGGCATGATTAGTGACACCCTTTGAACTTAATCCAGCGGTCGTCTATCTATGATGTTTGGAAACGGCAAAACAGGAGGCCTTCAAACTGGTTCTGACGGGTGGTGAGAATGCTGCACAGGCAAAAGCGAATGGCAAAGGGCACCAAATGCTTCCCGAGCCCAGCGCCTGTGCGTTCATTCGCATCCACCGCGTTTCCCGCATAAAACTCGTGTTCAACTGTCACAGACATCGAAATGCAAGCGGGAGAGAATACGCTCTCATGATTTTAGATTTCCGATAAAACTTGGGCGGCGGTGGCAGCAAGTCTAGGCTTCCGCACCAGATTTGGTTAGGGACCAAGCGAGACGCCCTTTCGATCGGGCTGCTTGCAAGAAGCAAACGGTGCAGTCTGTCAAAAAGGGGCGTGCTAATGCCAGAAAATTGCAGGGGCTGTCAACGTTTTCTCTTCCTGGCGTTATTTCTCATCTCGGTCTTTAGTTTTGCTCCCGCCCAGACAACGGCGCCCCAGACTGCGGGAAAGACCGCTCCGTCCGCAAGCGCGCTCGCACCCAACGCGCCTCCCACCGAAGTCTCCAAGTACGTGGGAGCGGAGACCTGCAAAACCTGCCACGAGGAAATTTATAACGCCTGGGAGAAAACCCCGCACTGGAAGACCACATTAAATAAAGAGGGTGGCCCATCCAAACAAGGCTGCGAGGGTTGCCATGGTCCGGGCGCGGACCACGTGGCGGGCGGCGGTGACGTAACCAAGATATACATGTTCAAGGACGCTTCCGCGAAGGAAATCAACACTCGCTGTCTGAGTTGCCACGCCGGCGGACCGCAGCACATGGACGCGATCAACTCAAGACACACGCAAAACAACGTCAGTTGCACCTCCTGCCATTCGCCGCACCACGCGCAAACAAAGGAATTTCTGTTGACCAAGGCGCAACCCGAGCTTTGTTACGGTTGCCATTTGCAACAGAAGGCCCAGTTCGAAATGCCGTTTCATCATCGTGTGAATGAAGGCCTGGTCCAGTGCTCAGACTGCCACAACGTGCACGGCACGGTGGGGCCAAAGCAAGTACGAACCTCATCCACGCAGAATGCAGTTTGCTTCACCTGCCATACCGACAAGCAGGGGCCGTTTGTTTTCGAGCATGAGCCGGTAAAAATCGAAGGCTGCTCGTCTTGCCATATTCCCCATGGAGGAGCCAATCCTCACATGCTACGAGTAAGTAACGTAAATCTGCTCTGCTTGCAATGCCATACCAATTCCGCTCCCAACGGGAAAACTGGCGGGGCGCCAGGCGCGCCTTCGTTTCACAGCCAGGAGACTTTCTTCAAGTCGTGCACGCTGTGCCATAACCAAATCCATGGCTCCAACTTCGACCAGACGTTCTTCAAATAGAGATCGCTTATGAGCTACAAGCAAGAGCGCAATTTTCGTAAGGCGGGAAGAAACGTCCACAGATATTTTGCGACTGGCCGTGAGCTCAGCTTTTTGATTCTCGTCGTGGCGCTGTTGAGTTCTTTGCCACTGTCTCGTGCACAGAATGGTTCGGGAGAAACCAAGGGTATTGATTCTGGAAATTACAACATCCAGCAGTCCATCGAGGCGGGCTACCGGAGCACATGGATCAACGGGAACACCAACACCTACGATACATTCGTGAATCTCGGATCGGGCCTTCGTCTATTCGATTACACGCTGAATATGCGCTCGCTCGACCACAACGGACTTTTGTTCGACAGTCTCGATTTCAGCAACTTTGGTTACGGCGGCGATCCCAATGACGTGACCCGCTTGCGGCTCGAAAAGAACAAACTGTACGACTTTCGAGTGCTGTTTCGCCGGGACAAAAATTTCTGGGACTACAACCTGTTGGCTAATCCGCTGAACCCTTCGACTTCGACTCCTGCCGTGGGAATCGCAACTTCGCCCCATTCACTGGATCTGGTTCGGCGCATGCAGGATTACAATCTGACGTTGTTTCCCCAATCGCGGGTGCGCCTCCGGCTGGGTTTTTCGCATGATCGGGATGAGGGACCCGGGTTCTTTACCACCGACGGCGGCACCATCCCCCAGTTCAATCAAACCTATAGCTACGCGACCAACTCCTATCGCGCTGGCGTAGACTTTCGCATCTTGCCCAGGACAACAATCTCTTATGACCAGTTCCTGAGTTATTTCAAGCAGGACAATGTTGTCACCGATAATCCGCAGAATTCCGGTTTCCAGCTTGCTAACGGTACGCCGGTCGACCCGGGCATTATCTGGAGCACAAACGGGCCAGTTGAAGTTCTGCCCTGTGCCGCGCCGATTGTGACCGCGCCAAACATATTCAATCCGAACTGCAACGCATATCTGTCGTACAGCCAGGCAAGCAGTCCGCGAAACTTCATGCCGACTGAGCGTCTGCGTTTCCAGTCCAATTATTTCAAGCACTTTGAGACCTCGGGCTCGCTGGGATACAGCACGGCGAACAACTCGGTCCCGAACTTCAGTGAGATTGTGAACGACTATGTCAGCCGGGATGGTTCGCGCGGCAGCACCGCGGGTGGCCCAGCGAACGCCAAGCGTGTCTCGGTGAATGCCAATTGGTCAGGAGTTTATTCGGTCACCGACAAGTTTCGCATTCTCGATTCGTTTCGTTACGACAACTGGCGTACTCCCGGGCTGTGGGACACGGCAGAAACCAATATATTCGGCCAGATGCAGCCCGGCCTGCTGGGTTTGGCGCAACCGCAATCAGTTTTTACTGCGGCAACATTTCTCTCTCTTTGCCCCGCGCCGTACACTGCGGCCACTTGTCCGAGTCATAGTACGAGTTCGTCCGCCGACGTGGTCAACGGGCCGACGTACAGTTTTCTCGGACAGAACATCCGATCCAACACCTTCGAGCTCCAATACGACTTCACGCCTCGTCTGACCGGCCGCATCGGCTATGAGTACACGGCTCGCACGATTGCCGATTTCGACGCTACGTTCTATTCGGCGGAAACCTTTTTCCCGGGCGGGACCGGCGGAACCGCTGCGAACGATTTCTTCGCTGCGCGCGGAGACTGCATGGTGCCTTCTGCCTGTACCGAGACGGTGGATCCCACGACCGGCCAGCTTATTTCGCTGACTTTTAGCGGTCCCGCGGCGGGCAATGACACCTCGCGGAACATCACGGAGATTCACGAGAAGACTTTGGTAGCAGGCTTGACCGCTCGCCCCACGGACAAGCTGGAGATCACAGGAGATTTCGCATTCGGTTACAACGATTACTCCTTCACCCGGATCAGCCCGCGGCAAGTGCAAATCTATAAGGTCCACGCGAACTACAAGCCGCGCACTTGGGTCAACTTTGACGCGGCAATCGACCTCCACGAAAACCGGGACAACGTCGCCACCGTGAACGACCTCGAGCATGGCCGAAGCTACAGTTTCGTCACCACTCTCACCCCGAACTCAAAGGTGTTCTTCGATCTTGGTTACACCTACACCGACATCTACAACCAGGCGCAGATTTGCTATTACGCGAATGCTTTCGGTCCGCCACCCGCCACTCAGTGCCCCGCCAGTCTGGGCTACACGCCGCCCGCGATTCCCGGCTTAGGTGTGTACTCCAGCAAGCAGCACTTCCTCTACGGAGACATCATGTGGAAGCCCATTCCCCGAGTTACAACTGGCGTCGGATACGCGGGAACCTTCGTCGGGGGTAACACGCTGGCGATAGATCCGCTGCAGGTGCCAGGGACCCTCGCGTTCAACTATCAGAAGCCGTATGGAAGGATAGTTTTCGACTTATACAAAGGTCTCAGTTACCGCATGACCTGGAACTACTACGGGTATAACAGCAAGGGGCAGGCGTCGAACGCTATACCGGGACTGGCGGCAATTCCCATACAGGATTTCAACGGCAGCACGACCGAATTTGCTTTGCGCTACGCGTTCTGAAGTTCCTCCTGAATTATTACTAGACCCTTCTGGCCTCGTCTGTCGGTGAGCTTGATCACGAATGGGAGTTCAATTTGCAAGAGCACGAGCAAACGTACGTTGACAGATTGAATTTCCGCGGCTACCGTGACTTCGTCCACTTATCCCCATCCAGCGCTTGGTAAAACCAGCTCTCGTCCCCGGCGAAACCCCACCAAGGCGGGGTTTCAAACCTGCTGACCTTCACTTCGTATTATGATCGGGCATCTAAGCCGGGGGTCACTCGAATAAGCCTCATGCGCTACTCCTTGAGTTCAAAGCTAATCCGTTGGCTGGCGTATTTGGCCGGCTGGACTCTGTTCGCGCTTTTCTTCATCAGCCAGGATGCAGGCCGTCTTCTGTATCAAGGCCACAGCGTCCAATGGCACGGCTATCTCGTGGTATGGCTAACCACCGCGTACGCCTGGGCTTTTCTCAGCCCATTCGTGTGGTGGCTGGCTGGGCGTTTTCCCATCGCGCGAAAAACCTGGTTGCGTAGCGGCGGACTCCATCTCATATCGAGCTTCTCTTTTGCACTGATCGAGGGAGTCCTGTTCGCCGCCATCACGCCGATCTTTGGCCTGCCATCGTTTCCGCGGAACTTTGCCGCAACCTTTCGGTCTGTCCTTCCTATCGACTTTCATCTGAACGTGATCATTTATTGGTCGATCGTCGGAGTTCAACATGGGGTGAGCTACTATCGCAAGTTTGTGGAACGTGAAAAATTGTCGGCGCAACTCGAGTTGCGCGCAACTCAGCTCGAGAGTCAACTCACACAGGCGAAGCTGAGCGCACTTAAGATGCAGCTCCATCCCCATTTCCTTTTCAACACGCTCAACGCGATCGTTGTCCTGGTGCGGCAACATAGAGTGGAAGAAGCAGATGAGATGTTGACCAACCTCAGCGAACTCCTGCGCCAAACCCTGGCGGGATGGGAAATGCAAGAAGTTCCGTTGCGTCGCGAGGCAGAGTTGATCAACCTGTACCTCGATATTCAGCGGGTCCGATTTCAGGACCGCTTGACCGTCGAAATGAATCTCGCGCCAGCGACGCTGAATGCTCTGGTCCCGAGCCTGTTGCTTCAGCCGCTGGTCGAGAATGCAGTTCGCCACGGCGTATCCAAGAGTTCGGCGCCGGTCAGGATCGAGCTGAAATCAAACTTGAAAGATTCGCTTCTGGAGATTCAGGTTTGCGATGACGGACCCGGAGTTTCGGCGGAAAGCTCCGGGAACGGTGTGGGATTAAGCAATACGAGAGCCCGTCTACAGCAACTATATGGCGAGGGCCAGTCGTTACGTCTTGACGGCCTCGCCGGCGGCGGAACTATCGTGACAGTTTTGCTCCCCTATAATCCGCAGGAGGGCTCAATTGATGAAGCGACCCGCTAATCACCAGACTGAATCCGGGGAGATCCGCGCGTCACGCGGCGGACTGCGGGCTCTGATCGTGGACGATGAAACCTTGGCGCGTCAGGGGATCAGGATGCTCCTCGATCAGGATGATGAAATTGGGCTGATCGAAGAGGCCAGCAACGGAAAACGGGCAGCCAAATTCATGTTGACTGGCGGGTTCGATCTGATTTTCTTGGATGTGCAAATGCCGGAAATGGATGGCATGGCCGCGCTGCGGCGCGCCGGAGCGGAATGCTCCGGCGCCGTGATATTCGTCACCGCTTACGATGAGTACGCGGTCGAGGCCTTCGAGGTGAACGCCGCTGATTATTTGTTGAAACCATTCACGCCGCAGCGGTTCCGCCAAGCTTTGCAACGAGCGAAAGACCGAATTCACAATGGTGCGCGTGGGAGCGATGCCCGGGCGCTTGCGGTCCTGGAGCGGATTGCGAGCCAGCCAAAGTACCTCAACCGGATCGCGGTGCGGGGCGTGGCAGGCACGAGCTTTGTGGATACAAAAGACGTGGACTGGCTGAAGGCAGCAGAGAACTACGTCGAACTGCATGTGGGGACGGAGTGCTATCTCGTCGAGGTGACCATGGCAGAGATTGCAAGACAACTTGATCGCGCCTGTTTCGTCCGAATTCACCGTTCCGTAATCGTGAATGCCGAACGCATCCGGAATGTGCAGTCCGCATCCCATTCGGAGTATCTGGTAACTCTCTCCAACGGCATTCAGCTTCGCTCCGGACGAACCTACCGAGAGACGATGCAGAGATTGATCTCGAATCCGTTTTGACCGCGGGGCGTTCCGGTTCGTCAGGCGATACGTCCATCTGGTCATAAAAGTGTTTCGCACAGGAATGAGATCGGCTACTGTGCGGCTCCATGTGGCGCCCTCTGATTCCGTTGCTGCTCTTGTCGTGTGCTTTCGCCCAAACGTCAATCGATGCCACCGAGTACCAGACACGTAGGAAAGCCGCTCTGGAAAAGGTTCCTGATGGAATCATTGTCCTGCGCGCATTCTCCGGGTTGAAGCACTGGGATGAGTCTGGTTTTCATCAGGACGCAAGCTTCTACTACTTCACCGGTTTGGCAAATCTCCACGGGGCGATCCTGGCGCTGGATGGTGTGCAGAAAGAGTCCTGGTTGTTTGTCTCGCCGCGGTTGGGATCTTTTGGCTCAGATCTCCATGGATTCGATTCGGTCTTCATTGATCCCGGCGCTCCGACTGAAGCAGAACTGAAGCTTGATCACGTCGTTCTCTGGGAACAGTTTGTTTCTTTCATTGAATCGCGTCGGAAAAGCAATCCCAAGCTGATCTTGTACTCTGATAGTGCCGGTCAGACCGGACAGATGTCCGGCGACGCGAAGATCCCACCGGGCCTGGGCCCGATGGATAATCCGCATCAGGTGTGGTCGAACACGCTGCGACAACACTGGAGCGATCTAGAGGTAAAAGATGCGTTCATAATCCTCGATGAAGTGCGATCCGTGAAGAGCCCGGCGGAATTGGCCCGGATGCGTAAGGCGGCCGCAGTGACTGCGGAGGGTTTCTGGGCAGGCGCACACGCGATTGCTCCGGGAAAAACGCAGCGCCAGGTCGAAGGCGCGGTGCTGGACGCCTGTCTGCAGGCCGGTTCTGATGGCCCATCCATGTGGCCTTGGGTTCGCTCCGGTCCTTATGCATTGACGAATACGCTATTCGAGGCTTTCGTCGACTATGACAACTTAGGTCGGACGATGCAGGCTGGTGAAGTCGTGCGAGTCGATCTCGGCTGCGATTTCGAAATGTACAAAGGTGATTTCGGAAGAACCATCCCCGTTTCTGGACATTTCGATGAAGGACAGAGTGAAACGATGGAATTGTTGAATGGCGCCTACCTCGCCGGAGTGAAGCAAATGCGGCCCGGCGCAACTGCCAAAGACGTTTTCAAGGCAACGACTGACTACATCGAGCAACATCAGGCTGAGTTGAAGTCGGCAACGGCTAAAGAGGCGGCGGCAAACTTCCTGAAGCAACCAAACTTGCCACTACACGGTCTGGGGGTTGATATGGCGGAAGGCGTCCCTAAGAGTTTCCAGTCAGGAAATGTTCTTTGTTACGAACCCATGCTGACGGCTCGCAACCAGGCTTTCTTCGTGGAAGACACGTTTCTGATCGTTCCGAAAGGATATGAAACTCTGAATCCATCCTTGCCGTATTCTCCAAAGGACATCGAAAGCGCGATGGCAAAACGTCAGCCATAAGGAGAGCGGCACAAAAACGTTCCCAACAGCTTATGAGAAACTTTGCCGGGATCGCGACGAAGCTACCGTTATTCCTACTGACGGTTGCTGCACTGCAGTGCGCGGGAGTCGCCCACTCCGCGCCGGCAAAGGAAGTCATCGGCATTTGGCAAGCGACCCGGAATTTCGGACCTGTACTTCGGGGTCCGCTAACTATCACTCGCAGCGAAAACGAATGGCTAGCTGAAATTGCGGGTCAGCGAATTCGTGTAGACACACAGGGCAACGCAATCAGTGGTGTGTTCCCCGGAGGCCTAGGCGAGTTCCACGGTGTTCTCAACGCCAAGGCTGACGAAATTCGTGGCCACTGGATCCAGCCGGCGACGGTCAGCTCCATGGAGCGGTATGCCTCACCGGTGACGCTCACGGCTTATGGCAAGAACCGCTGGCGTGGTCAGGTCGTACCCCTGGAGGACGAGTTCACTTTCTTTCTGGTTACCAGCGCCGGCGAAGACGGAACCGTGCATGCATTCCTGCGAAACCCTGATCGCAACTTTGGGGTCTTCCTCGATGTCGATCTCGTAGTGCGAGAAGGCGACGTGGTAAAGCTTGTTGGCCATTTACGAAATGATAAAGCGGAGCAAGTTTTGGCTGGGGGCACTTACCGTCCGGGGACTGATCGCAGTCAGGATGTCCTCTCTCTTTATTTCCGGACTTTGGGTGCAACCTTCGACTTCTCACGGGCAGATGTTGCCAGCTTCTTCTATGCCCGCGCCAAAAACGCCGGTGAATACCACTACGTGCAGCCGATGCCGGAGGACGATGGCTGGCCCATAGGCAACCTTGCGGAAGCGGGCATCTCCGAAGCTCCGATTAAGAAGCTGATCGAAACGGTCGTCGATCCTCCTGCTACATCGGTTCACGATCTCTATATTCACGGCATCCTGATCGCCCGGCGGGGCAAGCTGGTTTTCGAAGATTACTTCTACGGCTTCAATCGTGAGAAGCCACATGACACGCGCTCCGCCAGCAAGAGCCTCACCGCCACTCTGGTTGGATCCGTTATCGACCATGGGGCGGCGCTAAGCGTATCCACTCCGGTTTACAAAACCATTTATGGAGACCACCTTCCCTCCGATCTTGATCCGCGTAAAAGGGCAATGACAGTTGAGAACCTGCTGATGATGACATCCGGCTATTTTTGCGACGATCGAAATCCCGCTGCGCCGGGCAATGAAGATGTGATGCAAAGCCAAACTGCCGATCCGGATTGGTATCACTACACCCTGAACGTGCCGATGATCAGCAATCCGGGCGAGCAGCCGGTCTACTGTTCCGCCAACCCGAATCTGCTCGGCGACGTGCTTAGTCACGCAACTGGCAAGCCGTTGACTGAACTCTTCCAGGAACGCATTGCCGATCCGCTTCAGATCAAGCGTTACTACCTCAACCTCAGTCCCACCGGAGATCCGTATATGGGCGGCGGAATCTATTGGCTCCCCCGCGACTTCATGAAGCTTGGCCAAGTCATGCTCAACGGTGGAACGTGGAACGGACAGAGAATTGTGAGCCCGGAATGGGCGCGCCGGGCAACCGCGCCCCTGGAGAATCTTCGCAAGCTGCAGTACGGATATCTATGGTGGAACATCGCCTATCCGTACAAAGGTAAGACGGTGCGCGCCTTTTTTGCCGGAGGTAATGGAGGACAACTGGTGATGGGCATCCCCGATCTCGACCTTGTGGTCGCTTTCTACGCAGGCAATTACTCCGACCCAGTGCTGTACAAGATTCAAGAAGAACTCGTGCCCCAGTACATTCTGCCCGCGATCGATGCTCAGAACTAGATTCGATTCTGCGTGAGGCGGGGCCTGGCGATTTGGAAATGAGAACGATCTTTGTGAAGCCGATAACGCTGATCGCTCTTGTCGCGATTCTGTTGAGCACAACTGCCCACGCAGGCCCGCCGACGCCAAACTACGCCTTTGTGAACGGGCGATGGTGGAACGGATCCGGCTATGAAGAGCGCACGGTTTACACGGTGGACGGCGTGCTTAGGTCGAAGCGACCCGTCTACATCGATCAAACTTTTGATCTTCATGGCGGGTTCGTGATTCCGCCGTTGGCGGAAGGCCATACTCATTGGATCGAGCCTTCGAAGGTCGACGACTACAATGCGTGCTATCTGGCCGACGGCGTTTATTACGCCCGAGACATGGCGAACATCCCCTTCCTGGTAGATCAGTTTCGCGACAAGGTCAATCTTCCGACGAGCGTTGACTGGGTGAGCGCAATGACCGGGTTCACCGGCCCGGGCGCCCATCCCGCGGAGATACTGGAGGGATTCGTACGCTTTGGACTTCTCCCCAAGGATTGGAAACCAGATTATGACAAGCAAGGTGAGTTCGTGGTCAGCACAGAAAAAGATATTGATGAACGTTTCCCGCTATTACTGGAACAGCATCCGGCGTTCGTCAAGGCGTTTCTGCTTTTCTCCGACCGCTACCAGGAAAACCTGAACGACCCAAACGTAAAGCCCGACGCCCGGGGCATGGATCCCACGCTCCTTCCTCATCTGGTCAAGCTGGCCCACGCCGCCGGACTCAAGGTGATCGTGCATATCTATTCCGCGGCAGACTTCAGAAATGCGGTTGCCGCTGGAGTTGATGAGCTTGCCCACTTTCCCGGAAACGGATACGGAGTGATAAAGTCACCGGAGCTGTTCCAGATCACGGCAGAAGACGCCAAGGCTGCGGCGAGGGCGCATATTCCGGTGACCACGACCGTGGCCTGGCTGGGCGAGTACAAGGAAAAAAATTCGCCGAGCTACCAGATCACCAGAGATCAAATCTTGATCCCGAACATGAAGTTGCTGAGAGCGGCCGGGGTCCGAATCCTGATTGGAAGCGACAAGTTTCGTCGCGACGTAGTGCCGGAACTCCAATCCCTACGTCTTCTCGGAATGTTTCCCGATGCTGAGTTACTCCGCATGGACACGGAGACGACTGCGCAGGCGACGTTTCCTCACCGCAAGGTTGGGAAATTGCAGGACGGTTACGAAGCCAACTTCCTTGTGCTGGATCGCGACCCGGCTGCGAACCTGGATAACCTGAGTTCGATCTCAATGCGTGTGAAACAAGGCCGGAGAATCTTTGTCCCAGCGTCTGCCGTTTCGCGTCCAAGTCCCGATTGCACGCAGGGCAAGCCTTGAGGTGGATTCTGGCGCGCCGAAGATACACTCTTTCGACGTTTGGAGTCAGAGTGAAACGGAGTTTCAAGATTGAGATGCAATAGGCTACTCTGGATTGCAGGTTTTCTTGTCGCTGCCGTAACGACCTCCGTTGGAGACGCCAGTGACCAAATGGTCGTTACGTTCAACTCACGCCGGTCTTCAACCTCCGTGCCTTTCAAATTAGTTGATGGACGCATTTTCGTAAGCGTCAGAGTGAACGGGGAAGGGCCTTTTGCTTTCATTTTCGACACGGGCGGCAATGGTGTCATCAGTGCCAGCGTGGCCGAACGTTTGCATTTGCCCACCGGCAAGACCGAGACCGGCACTGGTGCGGGAGAGAAGCTTGTAACTGCAGTCGATACGACCGTGCGAGAGTTGCAAATCGGAGATCTGCGGTTGTCGAACGTGGCTTTCCGCGTGATCTCTCTGGACGATGCTCCTGCCGTTTATGGAAAACAACCGCTGGATGGCATCATAGGATTTCCTATTCTCGAGCAGTTAATCGTTGAAGTTGACTATGAGACGAACCGGTTGAAACTGACGTCGCCTGCCGCCTATGAGCCGCGAAATTCGGGAAGCACGCTCCATTTTCAGCGGCCGCGTTGGGTGCCGCTCGTCGAGGCCACTCTGGATGGCATTCGCGGAGAATTTGGAGTCGATACGGGAGCGCGCTTGTCACTTCTGCTTTACGGTCCGTTTGTCGAACAGCATGATTTGCGAACCAAGTACCATCCTGAAGTAAGCGGTGTCACCGGCTGGGGGCTGGGCGGGCCAGTTCGCACTCAGTTGGCTCGCGGCAAGCTATTTCTGCTGGGCGATCTGCCAGTCCGCGATCCATTGGTTCGGTTGCCACTGCAGGCGAGCGGCACGCTTAAATCTTCGGATGATGCAGCTGGGCTGATTGGCTCCGATATCTTGCGTCAGTTCAAAATCACGTTGGACTACGGCCGTAAATCGATCACGTTTCAGAAAAACCATCACTACGGCAAGCGTTCCAACTTTGACCGGGTCGGTATTTGGCTCGGCCAGAATACGGCCGACGTTGGTTTCAGCATCATTGATGTAGTTCCCGGGAGCCCGGCAGACAATGCCGGAATCAAACCTGGTGACAAAATACTGGCCATCGACCGCAAACCCTCCGAGTCGCTCGATCTTGCAGAAGTACGTGAACGTTTTCGAAACGATCCCGTAGGGCGAAAATTGCGCCTGCGCGTGCAGTCTGGCTCGGCAGTGAGAGAGATCGTTCTTCGCTTGCGCGAACTTGTCTAGCTTTACTATTATCCGATTCCTGGGAATGAGTAGGATGCCTACGCTAGAGAGCACCCGGACGATGGGTGAAACTTAGCGCCCGCCGTTGCTCTTTGCGTCTCTTATTAGCACCAGGTCCGATGGCGAATCTCCGCGTACCAGCGCGAGGTTCTTGCCGTCGGGGGACCATTGATAGGAATAGATTTTCAGGGAAGTGAAGTTCGTCAGCTGCCGCCCCGGACTGCCATCCAATGGCTGCAGGTAAAGATTGTCCACGCCTTTGTCGCGGATGGGATAGACAAATCCTTTTCCGTCGGGGGTGAAGCGCAGCGCGCCCTCGTGGCGAGGATCGTATTCGAATTTCTTGACCATTTGCCCGGTCTCCAGCGAGAACAGTAAAATCGTAGGCTTCCGCGCGTTAAAGTCGTAGCTTCCCAGCACGGCCAGCTTGCCGTCGCGGGTTACGTCGAAGCTCGCACGACTTTCGGCCATCGCCTTCAACCACAATTCCGGCGTCCCACCACTGAGCGGCACTTTCATGTACGCGGCATGGATCACGTCCGTATAGAGGACCCACTTCCCGTCCGGAGAGCAAGCAGCCCGGTCCTCATACTTCCCAGTAGTAAGTTGGCGGAGTCCGGTGCCGTCTGCCGCGCTCACCCAGAGATTCCGCGTGCCTGTCTTGGCCATGGCTCGAGTGAACACCACGAGGCCATCGCCACAACCATGCGGATTCTGGGAGGTCGTGTCCTTTTCCGTGGGCAACGAATTGCCGGTACCATCCAGCTCCATCAATTTGATGGTGGAATCCTGCTCAGCCAGGATCTTGCTGTCTCCACTCCACGAGACCGTCCATAAAAGTTCGCCCGAACTCACTTGTTTCGCGTCCGAGTAATCCGGCTTCGCTCCGTTGCTCACATAAACGTCTCGTGTAGACTGGCGCATGACGCTGGCGATGGTGGAGCCGTCGGAGGAGACGCTGAGACTCGAATAATCGTTCGTGTCCGCCGTGACCTGCCGGAACTGCATCTGCGGATAACTCATGATGCCAATTTGTTGCTGCCGGAAAAATGTATCTGGGCCGGCGAAAATCATCGCCAGTCCGTTTTGCCGGGGCAACCACGCCTGGTTATTAATCACGATATCGTTTGCTCGATATACGGTTTTCTGACTTCCGTTCGCAGGGTCAATCATCACTAGAGAGGTCATGTCGCCCTCGGTCTGCGGATACACGAGGGCCGCAATCACCGTCCCGTCGGGCGACCAAACTGGCGCAAACAGCGGGACCGTCTGCGAGCCGGTGAAGATTGTTTTTTCGCCGCTGCCATCTGAGTTCGCTATCAGGACGAAGTATTTGCCCGGCTCCGGGTCATTGGCGCGAAGGAATACGAAGCGTTGACCATCGGGAGAAAAACTCGGAGTGGAATCGATGTCCTTGATCAGGAGTTGCGGATTTCCGCCCAGCACCGGGGTGCGGTAAAGATCATAGTCTTGCGATGCCGGACCGCTGGCCAATTCGGTGTGCGTAAAGTAGATGTAACTGCCATCGAGGGAAAAGCACATGGCTTCGAAGTGAACGTGCTCCGGCTTGACAATTTGTACGTTGCTTTCCGTGGCCATGTGGCGCAGCCACAAGGATTCGCTGCCTTCCTCGTTAAGGACATACGCCAGATATTTGCCGTCGGGCGACATCGCGCCCAGGCGTGCATTGTGGGTGCCGCTCACTTTCGCAATCTTGATGCTTTGAAATGGCACGCTGCGATGAGAGAAGAACAACGAGTAGATTCCAAACCCGGCGGCCGCTATTAGGAGCAAAGCCACGGCAACGATCACGCCCAAACCGGTTTTGTGTTCTCGCGCCGCCGTTGCCAGCGACGAACTACTGGATGTCGACGCGGCTGCCGTCGGTACGGTTCCGCTTGGGTCCGCGGTTGGTGCCGGACTTGCCTGCGCAACGTCGCTTCCCGAGGGCGACACCGAGCGCCCCGATTCCGTATCCCGCTTGAGCCGCTTCAGATCGCTTCGGACTTCCGCGGCCGACTGATATCGCAACTCACGGTCTTTCTCGAGCAGCTTATTAATGATCTCTTCCAGCTTCACCGGAAGTTGCGGATTCAAACGACCCGGCGGTACCGGATCGCGATTCAGAATGGCGTCGAAGATAATCGCCGATGTCTCGCCCTGGAATGGCAGCCTGCCTGTCGCCATTTCATACAAAACTGCTCCGAAGGAAAAGAGATCGGTGCGCGGGTCGAGTTCTTTCCCCTTCGCCTGCTCCGGCGACATATACGCCACCGTCCCAACTGCTGTTCCCGGGCTGGTGAGCAGTTCCGGGTCCGCTGTGGCCGCGGTTATTCCTTCCGTGGCATTGCCGAGCGATGACTTTACTTTGGCTAGCCCGAAGTCGAGGATCTTGGCGTGCCCGCGCTTGGTTATGAAAATGTTCGCCGGCTTGATATCGCGGTGCACGATTCCTTCGGCATGGGCCGCATCCAACGCCTCGGCGATTTCAATCGACAGCGGGAGAATGTTTTCCAGATCCATAGCCCGACCCGCGATCCGGTGTTTCAACGTCATCCCATCCAGAAACTCCATGGCGATGAACGCGTGGCCGTCGTGCTCGCCGATGTCGTAAATGGTGCAAATGTTGGGATGATTCAGGGCGGATGCCGCTTGGGCCTCACGCTGAAAACGGGTCAGTGCCAGGGCATCCTGCGCGACCTCATCGGGCAGGAACTTCAGCGCCACAAAGCGATGCAGGCGGGTGTCTTCGGCCTTGTAGACCACACCCATACCGCCGCCACCGAGCTTCTCGACGATGCGGTAATGCGAAATAACTTGGTCGATCATTCAGAAGATACGCGCAAACAATACGCGGCTGCGAGCCGCTCCATCTTAAAGGCGGGGCAAGTGCTAGTCAACGAAGGACGCTTCTGAGGCAGCCGAACGAAACTTGCCGACTACCGTAGTTGCCGAAGCAGCCAGCTCGGCCGTGCTACGTCGAATTGCACGTATGACCCGATTTATGAGCTGACGTAGGCGGTCCAAAGGGCTACGACCACTGAGAGCTACAGCTACAACAGCCTAGGCAATAGACTGCTTGGGATGCATCCGAATAACCGTATCCGGTCCAGGGATCTGACCTCGGCGCCGAACGGCAGCTGCGGGAAGACGCTCGCGTGGTACTGGGGACTCACTTCTTCGAGACTGCATCTTTCCGCTGTGCTCCTCATTCTAGCGGTTTGTGTTGGACTGGTGGGTTGCGGCACGAGTTCGTCCTCTGGAAAAGGCTCCGCGCCGACAATCAGTTCTTTTTCGGCGAACCCGACAAGCATAAACTCCGGCGCAAGCAGCACACTGAGTTGGGCGGTAACCGGAGCGAGGAGCGTTGCCATCACACCGGGGACATTCAGGTCCGCATCGGCAAGCGGTACGACGAGCATGAGCCCGACCGCGACGACCACCTACACGCTGACAGCAACCAATACCGCGGGCTCGGCGACGTCTACACTAACCGTTACGGTAGGCACGTCAGGCAAACCAATAATCAGCTCTTTCGCTGCTAGCCCTTCAAGTATCACTTCAGGTTCGAGCAGCACGTTAAGTTGGGCCACGACGGGGGCAACGAGCGTTGCCATCACGCCGGGAACTTTCACGTCCACATCCGCGAGTGGTTCGACGAGCGTAAGTCCGACGGCGACGACCACCTACACGCTGACCGCGACTAATGCGTCTGGATCGGCCACATCTACGGCGAAAGTCACAGTGGGAGCGTCGGGTGGTCCGTTGGCGATAACGACCACTTCATGCCCGAGCGGATCCCAAGGCGCGGCGTATGCTGGCTGCACAATCGTCGCCAGCGGCGGCTTTCCGCCTTACACCTATTCCGTAAGCACCAATTCCAACTTTCCTCCGTTGCCTGAGGGACTATCTCTGAATGCAACAACGGGGAACGTCACCAGCTCGCTGATCGGCGGTCAAGGTACCTACGCGCCCGTCTTTGTAGTTACGGACTCGACCAATGCGCAGGCGACTCAGAACATCAGCTTTGCCATAAACGGCAACAACGCGTTCCTGGCAAACATCTTTCCGTCGACTTCGATTTTTCATCATCGCGTGGACGCAGCTACCACAAACTTGCCCGTAGATACTTCTCCGGCAGCGCCGATGTACAGTGGCTATTTGCCTGCGACGGTTAAGCCATTCTTCGGGAACAATTCGAATGCTCCCTTTCCGAATGGAATACCGGCCATTGAAGTTCCGTACAACCAGGCCGACGTATCGGTTACGACCACCTTGTATCAGTCTTACTTCACCTCTGGTCCGATTCCAGCGAGCGCTCCGGTGGAAGGCACCAGCAACTCGCAGGGAGATCGACATGTTCTCGTCTACCTGGAAGCGGGCGGTGGAAAGAACCCTGCCCTCTATGAGATGTGGCAGGGAATTTACGAAGGCGGTCCCTGGACCGATTCCTCGAACGCGCTTTGGCCCAACGTATCTTCGAATAACTTGACGCCGCAAGGCAATGGAACATCCGACGCCGCAGGACTTCCGGTAGGTCCGCTGCTCGCCAATGCCGACGAGGTGATCGGCGCGGGCACGCCCAGCTCACCGAAAGGTACGATTCAGCATCCCATCCGATTCACACTCAATCATATGTTGAACTACTGGGTGTGGCCGGCTACGCAAACCGCGGGCGTCGGGAGTTGCACGGCATCGGGAGGGGGTACGATTCCCACGGAATCGGAAATTTCGCAATCCACTCCTCCCGCAAGCTGCACAATGTCGGGAGCCGCTGGCGAGATCTATCGACTGAAGGCTTCGGTGCCGACTCCCTCTTGTGCCTCTGCAAGTCCACAGGCGGCCATTATCATCACAGCGTTCCGAAACTATGGAATTATCCTTGCTGACAACGGAGACAGCGGCGGACTCATCGGCACACCCGACGCTCGCTGGAACGATAGCGATCTTGAGTGCCTTACAAGTCTCACCTTAGGGGACTTCGAGCCGGTGAACGTCTCCAGCCTCATGGTCAGTAATGACAGCGGGGCCACCAGCCATTAGACGCTCCAGCGACTAGGACGACTTGCGTTTGGGTCGACTGGCGTTCTATGAAGAAAAAGCCGCCCAGAGACTGAGCGGCAATTCCGTTCCGGTTGACTCGCTGCGCTTGCCTAACTGCGACAACCTTAGCCCTATTTTTCCAAAGCCTGCTAAGTATTAGTACTCGATCTGGACGCTGGTGAAATTGACGCCGTCGTTGTCCGGCACTACGACTACGACGAAGTATTGGTTCTGCTTGTTGACGATGGTTGCATTCGTGATGGCCGTGGTCCTGAAACACTGCGTCTGGTTGGACGCGCCGCTGCTTTCAATACTCGCCATCGAGACCGCGGACGGGAATCCGCTCGCCGCGGTGAGAGGAATGCTGTCTAGCGTTGCTGTAATTGAGGAGCCCACCTCGTTGAAGTTGCCGCACAGGGTGAGAGCCGCCACCACGGTTCCCCCGGGAAGGTCGACATTGGCCACCCATGTTCCCTGGGCGTTCGCAATGAAGCCCAGAGCGGGGTCGAATGTCGCTTGGGGGCAGCCCCCTTGCGCAGCATTTACACAAATGAACGCCGCTCCTGTGAGGTTTAACCTCTGCCCTTTAACGGGGGCGGCGGATGCAGCTTGAAGTGACAGAACCAACGACAAAAATCCAATTACTACACAACCGATTCGGTGCTTCATGGAAGTATCTCCTTTTAGAAATTCTGCGAATTTTGGTTTGGCCGCCATTTGTTCCAAACTCGGCCTCTATCTAGTAACGCGAAGAAACGGTCGAAAAAGGTCCAGATTTTTTATGACCGGCACTTCTGGTCTCGGGCGCCAGCAAGCTCCAAATAACCGAAAACAGCGAGGCAACGAAGCGCCTCACCTGTGACCGGAACAATGGCCCCAGAGCTCGGGCGAGCGCTGGGGCCATTGCTGACTGCTCAACAGAATGCAATCAGTCACCAATATCTCACGCAAACCATTCCTCAGCGGGACACACGGCCACGGTGAGTTCGTGCGTCGTCATGTAGCCCAGGGCCTTGCACCACGGCTTGGCCGGCGTAAGTGCACGTCGACGCCGGATTCCCGGAGATGACCATGGTCGCATTTTGAGTAGCGGTGGCGAATTGCGCCGTGATCAGATCCGGAGTCGACTGGTTGGAGAGCTGTGTGCCTCCGGTGCCACTGGCGAACCCAGTCGCACCTCCGTTTACGAACCACAGTGCCCCTGAGACCGCTGGAAAGAAAGCTATCCTGGACAGGCTACTGTCGCAGTCCACTTTTACTGTCCCCAGGTTCGGAATAGTCATGAGTACAGCTTGCGCTCCGTTGGTGGCCACCAGTTGATATCCAAAGACCATGTTGGTGTTGAGAACGGCGTAGGAACCGGCGGGCTGGAACGCGCTGGCGGAGGATCCGCCGAGCAGACTGGCGTTCAGGTTTGGTACCTGCGTGGTTGAGGCCACTTGTAGGGGAGCCGTGCCTTGCGCGACAGTCGAGACCAGCTGCGTGGCGGTCACATTGCCATTCACCGTCTGATTGGCGGTAAAGGTGTTGGCCGCGGCCAACTGGGCAAAGGCGCCCGCAGCCAGACCGCCGAGCTGGCTAGCATCTACGTTGCTTAGTCCCGAGCCGCTCTGCCCAGTGGCGAACGTGATCTGTCCGTTGCTGGCAATGTTCAAACCGGTCTCCGCAAATTTGCCGGTCCCCTCGGCAAACAGCAGGTTCAGAGACCCGCTGGCGCTGCTGGTGTCATTGCCCACCGGCTCGGCTTGCCATTGAAAAGTCTGCGTCACGGGCGTGCTGGTACTCCCGTTGAACACTGAAGCCGCCAGATCCATGGGTTGCGAGTTAAAGCCTGCTTTCGCCGTGGCTGTGCCGGTAGTCGGCAAGCTAAACAACCCGCGGATCGTGGTTCCACCCTTCACATCCAAAGTGGATTTTGGTGTCGTGGTGCCGATACCTAGCTTGGCCTTTGCTCCTGTGCCCGACTGGAACAGCACCGAACTCCCCAGCGTCGTGCTGTTCGTCCAGAGAGGCAGAAAATCCGTTGTGCCACTCCCGCTGACTGGGGGCGAGACTTCATCCGTAGCCGACTCCTGCGCCTGGCTCACCAAGCTGCACAGCAGCACCAAGGCTGATAGCATTACAACGTGAACTTTTTTCATAAAGCGCCCTCCTTAGTTTTCTTTTGCAATTTTTGTTAGCGCCGCTGCAAGATCGCGTGACCTTTGTTGTTTACTTCCGTCTTCCGGCCTGCGATCCAAACTCGGCCTCTATTTAGGTAACGCGAGGAAACCAGGGAAAAAGGTCCACATTTCTTTGGTGTAATCCGCCAGCAGCGCTGGTTTTCGGCGAGCACAAGCCATAACGCATTGGAAACAAAGGCGTAAACCTCCGTTCGTTTTGCATCCGACTTGGGGTATACTCTTGGCCTTTAGAGATCGCGATCTTTTGGGGTGGGTTGGGCACGGTCGCGACCTCATATCCCCCGCTTAAGTCTTTTCCTTTTTCTTCTTTCCCAAATTCGAGTGGCTGCGACTGGGAGTTCTCTTGGGTTCCGGTGGTTCCAGTCACCAGGCTCCAGGTCCTTATGGATACGCCAACAGATGTGACCGCTCTTCTGGGCGAACTCGATATCGGCAATGACAAGGCAGTGGCCGAGTTGGTCGTGCTGCTCTACTCGGAACTGCACAGTCTGGCGTCTCGTTACCTGCGGCGCGAGCGCAGTGATCACACTTTGCAAACGACTGCCCTGGTGCATGAGGCCTATCTTCGCCTGGCCGATCAGAGAGAAGTTCGTTGGAAGAACAAGGAGCAGTTCCTGGGCATTGCTGCGCAACTGATGCGCCGTATCCTGGTTGACTACAGCCGCGGCCACGGCGCACAAAAACGCGGCAAAGGCTTTGAGAAAGTTTTTCTCGAAGAAGCAGAAGGTGTTTCCAAAGGGCAGGCGGCGGATGTCATTGCATTGGATGAGGCTCTGACCCGACTGGCCGAATTCGATCCACAGCACGCCCACCTTGTGGAGTTGCGTTTCTTTGGTGGTCTAGACATCGATGAATCAGCCAGTGTCCTAGGAGTTTCCCGGACGACCGTTAAGCGCAACTGGAACGTGGCAAAGGCGTGGCTCTCTCGTGAGCTGCGCAAAGGCGATCAGAAAGATGCCTGAAAAGTGGGACCAAGTAAAGGAGCTGTTCACGCTAGCTCTGGAGCGAGACCCCGAGGAGCGAAGCCGTTTCTTGCGCGAGGCCTGCGCTGGCGACGACTCCCTGCGCACCGAAGTAGAATCTCTGCTATCGAGTTTCGATGGCGCTTCCACTTTTCTTGAAGATTGTCCCGCCGCTGATCTGATGTCGGCGCAGTCGCATGCGATAGCGGGGAGAAGAATCGGGGCGTACCGGATCACTCGTGAGATTGGTCAGGGCGGGATGGCAGTGGTTTATTTGGGCGAGCGCGACGACCAGAACTATCGCAAGCAAGTGGCAATAAAAATGGTCAAGCCAGGAATCGACACCGAACAAGTCCTGCAGCGGTTCCGCAATGAGCGACAGACACTCGCGGCACTGGACCATTCCAATATTGTGAAACTCCTCGATGGCGGTAGCAGCGAGGATGGTTCTCCGTACCTGGTCATGGAACATGTGGAGGGCCTGCCCATCGACCAATATTGCGACACCAATAAGCTTCCCATCGACGATCGTCTACGCCTCTTTCGAGAAGTCTGTTCTGCGGTGCAGTACGCGCATGAAAATCTAGTGATTCATCGCGATCTTAAGCCCGCGAATATTCTGATCACCAAGAGCGGTGTGCCCAGGCTCCTCGACTTTGGTATTGCCAAGTTGCTAAATCCCGAGTGCTTCCAAACTCCCCTCGTCACTCGAACGGACTGGCGTCCCATGACTCCGGAGTATGCGAGCCCAGAGCAGATCCGCGGGCGCTCAGTCACGACCGCAACTGATATCTATTCCTTGGGCGTATTGCTCTTTGAATTGCTGACTGGCCATCGGCCATATCGTTTCGCCGGCCAGTCTCTTTTAGAAATCGAGCGTCTGGTTTGCGACACGGATCCCGAAAAACCGAGCGTTGTCATTCACAGGAAAGAAGAAAGGGTATCTCACGACGGCGAGGCGCGAACTCCAATTACTCCGGAGTCGGTGAGCGATCTGCGCGGCTTGCAGCCGGCTGAATTGCAGCGCCGACTGCGGGGCGATCTCGACACAATAGTAATGAAGGCGCTGCGCAAGGAGCCCGAACGCCGCTATGGTTCGGTCGAAGAGTTCTCGCGGGACATCGAACTCTACTTGACAGGCATGCCTGTCAAGGCCCGCAGATCCACCATCGCCTATCGTGGCGGACGATTCCTTCACCGGCATAAGGAGTCGTTGGCTGCGGCTTCGGTCGTCCTCTGCCTAGTAGCGGGCATAGCGGCCTGGGAAGTGTATCGGCTCTCACGTCAAAATGCTATCGAGCCACAAACCCAGAAAGCTCCGGCTCAAGCGCGGCGTTCCGTGGCCATCTTAGGCTTCAAGAATCTTTCCGATCGCTCCGACACCAAGTGGGTGTCAGGTGCTTTGTCCGAGATGTTGGCGACGGAACTTGCGGCCGGAGAAAAGTTGCGCACCGTTCCCGGAGAAACTGTTGCGCGCATGAAAATTGACCTCGGCCTTCCCGACACGGCAAGCCTCGCTCCCGAAGTCCTTGCGCCGGTCCGGAAGAATTTGGACAGCGACTTCGTCGTTGTAGGTTCCTATTTTGACTTGGGAAAGGACTCGGGAGGCCAAATCCGGCTTGACGTTCGTCTTCAGGACACGGCAAACGGAGAGACTGCTGCTGCCGTTTCGGAAACCAGCACCGAGGCGCAGTTGCTGGATCTCGTCAATCGCGTCGGAAGAAAGTTGCGAGAGGACTTGGGAGTTGCAGAAGTTTCCCAGGTTGAATCGGTAGGAGTTCGGGCAGCAATACCTTCCAACCCGGTGGCGATGCGCCTCTACTCCGAAGGCTTGGCGAAGCTGCGAACTTTTGATGCGCTCGGTGCCCGGGACTTGCTGACTCAGGCCGTGAGCTCGGACCCTGCTTACCCTCTGGCTCACGCAGAACTGGCGAAGGCATGGATGGCCCTCGGCTACGACGCGACTGCGCTCCAGGAAGCCAAGAAAGCTTTGGATCTCTCCGGCAAGCTTTCCCGTGAAGATCACTCATTAATCGAAGCAGGCTACTACGAAGTCAATAAGGATTGGGACAAGGCGATTGAAATTTATCGAGCGCTATCCAACTCCTCTCCCGATGACATCGAATATGGCCTCGCTCTCGCCAATGCTCAGATCCAGGGAGAGCGGGCGGGCGACGCCTTAAAATCGATCGCCCGGCTGCGCGGGCTTTCAGCGGAATTGAAAGAAGATCCCCGTCTCGATTTAGCAGAAGCGGAGGCCGACCGTTCTTTGTCTGATAATAAAGGGGCGGTGCTCGCAGCCGATTTGGCATCTCGAAAAGCGGGTTCACTGAATGCGAAGCTTCTGGTCGCGCGGGCAAGAGTTTTTCAATGCCGGGCCCTAGCGGGTCTTGGGCAATCAAAACAGGCAACCGCCGATTGTGAAGAGGGTCGGCGAATTTTCCACGAAGCCGGAGATTTGGCTGGCGAGTCAATGGCGCTCCATGACCTGGCCGAAGTGCCGTTCAACCAAGGCGATTTGGAACAAGCGAAAACATTGTATGGACAAGCGCTCACACTAGCGCGACAAACCGGCGACAAGAAAGCCCTATCTCGGGAACTCGGAAACATTGGAGCAATTTATGCACAAGAAGGGGACTTTGCAACTGGCCTGAAATTCTACCGGCAAGCCCTCGAAGCTGCCCGCGATATCGACGACAAGCACATAATGGCAGTAATCATCGGCAATACTGGCGACATCCTTCACGCGGAAGGGCGACTGGGAGACGCGTTGGCAGAATACAAGGACGCGCTGGTATTGGCCCGCGAGGTAGGACATAAGAGTTCAGAAGCAATTGACATTCAGGACATGGGAGATGTCCTGGCCGACCAGGGTGATCTTAACGGCGCAATGCAAATGTACCAGCAGGCCGTGAGCATTCAACGCGAAATTGACGACAAATTTTATTATTCAATTTCCCTCATGTCGATCGGAAGGCTAAAGCGGCAGAAGGGAGACGATGAAGGGGCCAGGAAAATCTTCCAGGAGGCTTTTTCCTTGCGGCAGCAATTGGGCGACAAAGGCTTAGAGGCCGAGGCACAAGTGGCTCTTGGAGAGCTGGATTGCGACTCTGGTCAAGCCGCCGAGGCAGAGACTCTGGCGCGGGCGGCCATCGAAGAATTTCGAGCGGAACGGGAGGTAGACCCTGAAATCCAATCTGAAGCCTTGCTGTCGAGGTCGCTTCTACAACTGGGAAAGTTCGAAGATGCGCAACAGGCGATCGCAAGAGCACTCATTCTTTCCAAGAAGAGCAGCGATGTTACTATCCGCCTTCCGCTCGCGATCCAAAATGCGTACACCCAGGCCGCGGCAAAAGACTTGCCCGAAGCCGAGCAGCTTGCTCGAAATGTTCTGGTGGAAGCGCACAAGCTGGGCTTGGCTCGAATCGAGTTAGAAGCCTCCCTTGCCATCGGCGAAATTCAACTGCAAGGGAAAAATCCTACGCTGGGTCGGAAACGGCTTGAGGAAACAGAAAGAAATGCGCGCTCCGAAGGCTTCGAGCTCATCGCACGGAAAGCAAGTGCTGCAGAACACGCGACTAACCGAAGCTGAAGAAAGACCAGCCGAGTGGATGAGGAAAGACAAGAAAAATTCCGCCTCCGTCCAGTCCAAGATTCTCCCAAACACCGAGCCGCACGGGAGAAGGAGCATCTGCTGGCCGGACGCGGAATCTTTAGATCGCCAGTGGCAGTCACTCTAACCGCGACCGACAGCGGAAGCGGCGTGGCTTCGACTTGGTACAAAGGTCGACGCCAACGGTTTGCGCTCCACGACGCCGTAAAGTCAAGATTCATGCCAGAGGTCTGCGCCACGGACGCGCGCCATTATAGTCCTACGTGCTCATTTTGCAGGGATCCTGCGATCTTTCCTCCGCGACTTAGCATGTCGGGACTCGTCGACGACTACTTGAGCCTTCTACTCCTGAGACTTAAAGGTTGACCTGTTCGTGCGAGCAGCTTAAGATGCTTCCTCGCCCGCGATTTGACGGGCAACCTCCCCTAAACGCGGTCTATTTGCGTCGCGACGAATCTGCACAATCAGGAGCGCCGTTCATGGCGGCCCGAAGGTCACTGTTCGCCGTTCCCGTGGCGGAATTTGCTGCGGCCTTGCTGACGCGGCCGGAGGTGGGCCCACGCGCCCAAATGATCGCTGAGCAGGTCGCGCAATTGCTGCCAGGCACGGCGGTGGTGGTGTACATCGTTGAGGATCTGGACAATCCCGCATGGACCCGGAAAGCTATCGCAGGCGAGGTCGAGGTCGCCAGCACGATGGAGTTTAGTGCAGGCACGCTCGGCGCGGTGGCAGACAGTAAGACCCTGGTCGTTTTCGAGGGAGCCGATCTGCAGCGCGAAGACTATGCTCACCTTGATATCCGCCGCACGGTGACTTCTCTCGCATATGTTCCGCTCCTCATGGACGACGTCCTTTTCGGCGCCATAGAACTGGTCAGCTATGAGCAGCCGTTTCCGGCGGAAATGTTGGAGGCGCTGCAAGACGTCGCCGAACTCGCTTCCCCAGCCATCGCCGCAGCCCGGTCATACGAAAGCGAACGCAACGCCAGTCTGCATTCGATCAGCCGCGTAACCCAGATGTATGACCTCGAAAAAGTCTTCAACTCAACCCTCGAGATGGATGAGTTGCTGGAGATCATTGCCAAGAAATTCCAGGAGGTCATGGCTGTCCAAGGCGTCAACCTCTGGATGGTCAACAACGATGCTCTCGAACTGGTGAGCCGTGCGGGATTCGATCCCACCGTCGAGCTGGGTACGGTGCAGAAGCCGGGAGAAGGCATTGCCGGAGATATCTCCGACAACGGCGAGCCCGTGCTGATCGACGATCCCGCCGACGAGCGTCTGCAGAAGCGCAACGCCGGACACGAAGATGAGGCTGTATTCTCCCTCGTCGCGGCTTCTCTGATTGAGCACGAAAACCTGGTGGGCGTCGTCGAAGCAGTCAATCGCCAGGACGGCGCGCCGTTCGACGAGGACGACCAGTTCCTTCTAACCAACATCTGCGAAACGGCCAGCAATGCCCTGCACAATGCCAGCCTGCTGCAGTCGGAGCGCAAGGTCGAAATCCTGCAAACCCTGGTTCAGGTAAGCGGCGAGATTACCTCCACGCTAAACCTCGACCGCGTGCTGCAATCGGTCGTGAACCATACTCAGGCCATCATTCCATTTGAACGCGCTGCTATTGCCCTGGAACAGCGCGGCTCGTTGCAGTTAAAAGCTATCTCGGGCATGGCGCAGATCAATTCCGCCGACCCGGCCGTTACTGCGTTGAAAGAAATGCTGGAGTGGGCGTCGATTTCGAACGAAGAAACTCACGTCACCCAGCATGACGAGCAGATTGACGATCCACGCCCCGAGACCCGGGCGAAGTTCGCGGACTATTTCTCGGCCTCAGGAATGCGAGCGTTCTACGCTCTTCCACTCATCGACGATCAGGGGCGCCTGGGCGTGCTTTCCTTTGAGAGCAGCGATCCCGACTTTCTCACCGTGGCTCATCTGGAAATAATCAAAGTGCTGGCCGGTCAAGCCACTGTCGCCCTGCGCAATGCCTCGCTCTACCGCGAAGTCCCGTTCATCGATCTCTTGGCGCCGCTGTTGCAAAAGAAAAAGCGCTTCCTGGCCATGGAGAAACGGCGTCGAGGGCTCATGATCGCACTGGCCATCGCCGCTGTGCTTTTCCTTATTCTTTGTCCGCTGCCCATGCGTGTTTCTGGAGAGGCAACCGTAGCGTCTGCACGTACGGCGCAAGTACAGGCTGGCGTTGATGGCGTGGTGAAGAATGTGTACATCCGCGAAGGTGATCACGTACAGCGGGGCACTGTGCTGGCTGAACTAGAAGACTGGAACTATCGCGCTGACTTGGCTGCCGCCGAGGCCAAGTACGCCGAAGCCACGGAGGCGATGAATCGCGCGCTGGCGCAGAATGACGGAACCCTGGCGGGAGAGGAGCGAGCAAAAGTTGACTACTCCAGGGCTGAACTGGCTCGCGCCCGCGAACGACAGGACCGCGCCATCATACGGGCTCCTTTTGATGGGGTCGTGACCACAACTCAAGTTCAGAACTCCGTGGGCCGCCGGCTCATGCACGGCGATACCTTCGCCGAGATTATTGACACTTCTCATGTCACGGTTGACGTTGCCGTTCCCGAGGATGACGCCACGCTGCTCGGTAGCGGTGAGCATGCGTCCATCAAGCTCGAGAGTTTTCCGCTGCGCATTTTCCGAGGGGACGCAACCGTCATCAGTCCGCAGGGCCAGGTGGAGTCCGAGCAGAGGGTCTTTATTGCGCGCGTGAATGTGCCCAACCCAGACGGGGCGATCCGTCCCGGCATGCAGGGACAGGGCAAGGTGTCCGTGGGCTGGCATCCCGCCGGATACGTCTTGTTCCGCGGCTCAGCGATGTGGCTCTGGGGCAAGTTATGGTCGTGGTTTGGTTGGTAGGAAGAAATTGATTTTGGGGAGTCGGTTATGTGCAAATCCGGTTCAGTGTTGCTTGCTTTGTTTGGGATAACTGTTTTGCTGTCCGGGTGCAGTTCCAATGCCCCGATCGCGGCGGAGGCAGCGCTCGCTCCAAAACCCGCCGCTGAAGCAACCAGTCTGCCGCAATCGGCGCCCACAGACTACATCGCTTCGGGACCAATCGTGGTTGAAGACCAGGTAGACTTGGCTGCCCAGCGGGACGGAGTGGTGGCGGAAGTTTTCGTCGAGACCGGCACACTGGTAAAGAAGGGTCAGCTTCTTGCCAGGCTCGACGACCGTCAGCTCACAGCCGATCGGGACGCTGCCGCCGCCAAAGCGCGCAGTATGGAAGCGGACCTTAAGAATTGGGAGGCGGGCGCTAAAGTTGCGCAAGCCGAGCGCGACCGGGCCGAGGAGATGTGGAAAGCGAACATCATCGCGAAAGAACAGGAAGAGAAGGCGAAATACAAATACGATGCAACCGAGTTTGAGGTCGAACGCCAACGAGAGGACATGAAATATTCGCAAGACACTCTCAGGTCGCTGGAACTTGAACTCGAAAAAACCAGGATCACAGCCCCTTTTGATGGCGTCGTCGCGCGACGCTACCTTCGTGTGGGCCAGGAGGTGGCAAAGAATGATCGCCTGTTCTGGATATCGGCTGTCGCACCTTTGCGCGTGAAATTCGCGCTGCCCGAAGCCTACATGGGTCGCGTGCGAAAAGGCACTGATCTCATCGTGGTTACGACGGCGACTCCCGGCGAAACTCATCAGGCCAAAGTCTTGCTGGTAAGCCCGGTCGTGGATCCCTCCAGCGACACCATCGACGTCACCGCCGAACTGCAGGGGACATCTGCCAACCTGCGCCCGGGAATGACCGCCAACATCCGCTTGCGGAACCCGCAATGAATCTCTCCGAAGTCCTCAACGTCGCGCTTCCCGAACTGCCGGCTCGCAGAATCGGCAAGAGTTTTCCGCGACTGCATCCCAAGCTGATCGCACGCGAGCAAGTTGAGAACGGTGTGCCAGTTATGGTCGCGATGGTTTCTGGTGGGAAGCATATTCTTCGATTTAGTCGGGAGCAGTGGCAACTGGTCCAACTGTTTGACGGAGTCCGGTCTTATAGCGATATTGCCGAGACCCTGCAACAGCAGACCGGCATCGAGCTCGACGAACAACAGGTGCGTGAGTTTGCTGACTCCCTTCGCGAAGCGGATGTCTGGCATCAAACGTCGCTGGAAAAGAATGTCACCGGTACCGAAAAGCTCGCGGATCAGCGTCAGCGGCGCAAGAACCAGAAAAAGATAGACCTGTCGTTCATGAGTCTCTCCGCATGGGACCCTGATAAATATCTGACCAAGCTGCACGAGGTCGTAAGTTTTATTTACACCCGATGGTTCGCCTTTCTGACCTTAGGAATGTTCGCGATTATGGCGCTCATCTTCGTGAGCGGCTGGAGGGAAATATGGCGCGACACGATGGAGTATTACACCTTTACGAATAAAGGAGCGGCGGATCTGGCGGAGTTCTGGCTCTTGTTCTGCGGGCTGGGGTTCTTCCACGAGTCCGCGCATGGACTGACCTGCAAACATTACGGCGGCGGAGTTCATCAGATGGGATTCATGCTGATCTATCTGTCGCCTGCGTTCTGCGTCGATGTTAGCGAAGTGTACGTGTACGGAGGCAAGTGGGCACGAGTGGTGACCATCCTCGCGGGAATCTTGGTCGAGCTCATGTTCTGTTCCGTGGCCGCCATCGTGTGGTGGGGAACCCCCGCGGGCAGCGGGATACACGACTTCGCCTACAAGGTCATGATGATTACGGGCGTCGCGGTAGTTCTCATGAACTTGAACCCGCTCATCAAACTGGACGGCTATTATCTCTTTGGCGAACTCGTCGGCGTACCGGCGATGAAAGAGAGTTCGACCGAATATCTTTCGAGCTGGGTGCGGAGAAGCATATTCCGGCTGCCGGTGGAAGTTCCGTACCTGCGGCCCTCGCGACGCTGGTTGTTCGTGAGCTACGCCGTGATTTCCGGGTTGTACAGCTATGCCCTTCTGTATACGGTAGTACGCTTCGCGTATAACGTCCTATCTCGTTTCAGTCCCGACTGGGCATTCCTACCCGCACTCGCGCTGGCAATCCTGATTTTCCGGTCGCGACTGCGCGCAACGGTGAGATTTATGAAGGATTTCTACTTGGACAAACGACAAAGTCTGTTCGCGTGGTGGACAACACTCCGCAAAGCCCTAATCGGGGCCGTAGCGCTGTTGGCGCTGTTCGCGCCAATTTGGCACGAAACGGTTAGCGGCCGGTTCATTCTCGAACCGGAACAGCGCGAAAGTGTGCGCGCCGCCGTGCCTGGACAGATCGCCGAGGTTCTGGCCGACGAAGGGACGCCGGTCGCTGCCGGCGCCCCACTACTCCGCTTGCGCAACTTGGGACTCGAAGCTGAGGCTGATGACGCCCGGGTAAAGCTCCACACCGCCGAAGCCGAGACTCGCGAAGCCCAGATGAATTATGCGAATCTCGGAATGGCACGCTCGGAGCAAGCGTCCCAGGCCGGACGCTCGCACTCTATTTTCGAGCAGGTCGGCGCCCTCCAAGTCGTAAGCCCAATTTCAGGCGTGATCGCGACGCCCAGGCTCCGCGACCGGGTGGGTTCGTTCGTCCAGGAAGGAGACGTATTAGCCGAGGTGGATGACGTCAGGATGCTCAAGGCGCGAATCTTCATCCCTGAATTCCAGGTCCAGCGGATGAAGCTCGGCGCTCCGGCCTCATTGAAGCTGGAATCTCTGTTTCAGCCTATTCGTGGCCGGGTAAGCTCGATTGCCCCCGCTTCCTCGCAACTCGCTCCGGGTCTTTCGCAGGAGGAAGAGAAATATAAAGGCCTTGCTCCCCCGAGCTATTACGTGGCAACGGTTTTGGTTTCCAATCCTGGAGGAATGCTGCGCTCGGGAATGTCGGGAGACGCTAGGGTTCGCGTCGCACGGCGCAGCATGGCCGAGATGGTATGGAGGAACGTCAGGGAATTTATCCAGCGCAAGTTTTGGTAAGTGATAAAAGCAAAAAGGGATCGCCTAATGCGATCCCTCTTTCGTTCGACGAAGCTTCTACGGCGGTGCCGCCAGTGCGGCGACTTGGCCGGGCGCGTTAAGAAAACCTAGATCCGCTTGCCGAGCTCGATCCGCTTACCAAGCTCAATGCGTTTGCCAAGCTCGATCCGTTTGCCGAGCTCTACCCGCTTGCCCAGTTCCACTCTCTTGCCGAGCTCTACGCGCTTTCCGAGCTCTACGCGCTTTCCGAGTTCAACGCGCTTCCCGAGTTCAACGCGCTTTCCGAGCTCTACCCGCTTGCCCAGTTCCACTCTCTTGCCAAGCTCTACGCGCTTCCCGAGCTTAGCTGCAGGAACAGCACTTGCCGTGGCAACGTTCGTGGCAACGATGGCCTTCTTGGCCGCGGTCATATTACCGATCAAGGATTTCTTTTGAATCGCCATTTTCATGTCTCCTGTTTTCGTTTTGTGCTGCTCGGCTTTGTATAGAGCAGGTGCGATGCCAAACCAGGCGAATCCCCGCTAAAAGTCCAAATCCACATTCCCATCACGCACTTAGGAGTTGTTTTGCAGAAGAGGCCGGGGGTTTAATTTCGGGGCCAGCTCAGGAGATGGATTAATAATTTATCTACTGCATATTAAGTTTTAATCCATCGAAGGCATCGGATTAAGTTTTCAATCTTTCCCGATCTGATACTTGCGGCAAAGGTAGTGCATTTTTTGCTTATCGACCTGCAACAGCCGCGCCGCGCCGATCTTGCTGCCGCCAGAGCGCCGGAGCGCCGCCGTCAGGTAAGCCACCTCGATCTTCGCGATTTCCTCATCGAAATTGACCCCGGCTTCAGGAATCAGCAGAGATTCTTGGCTGGCTGCGCTGTTATAGAGCAGGCGCTGCGGCAGATGTTGGACCTTGACCACCGGCCCGTCCACCATGAGCACCAGCCGTTGCACCAGGTTTTCCAGCTCCCGCACATTGCCCGGCCACGTATCCTCCTCCAGAATCTGCATGACTTCCGGCTCCAGACGCTTCAAAGGGACATTGTTAGACGCACAGTAGGAGCGCAGAAAGTGGTCCACTAAAATGGGAACGTCGCCCGGCCGATCCCGAAGCGCCGGCAGTAGGATGGGCACCACGTTGATGCGGTAATACAGATCTTCGCGGAAACGGCCGGCTCGTACCAGCTCCTCCAGATCTTCGTTGGTAGCCGCAATGAGCCGGAAGTCGATCTTCTTGGCGCTCTGTCCCCCAATCCGGGTCACGGCCCGGTCTTCCAGCACGCGCAGCAACTTGGATTGCAAGGCCAGACCCAGAGTCGCAATCTCGTCCAGCAACAGAGTACCGGTGTGCGCCAGTTCAATATGACCGGCGCGTGCTGACCGAGCGTCGGTAAAGGCGCCCTTTTCGTGTCCAAACAACTCGGTCTCGACTAGGTTCTCCGGCAACGCCGCGCAATTGATGCTGACAAAGGGCTTTTGCGCCCGATGCCCCAGCGCAACGATGGCGCGCGCCACCAGTTCCTTGCCCGTGCCGCTTTCTCCCCGGATCAATACTGTGCTGGTGCTCTCCGCAACCCTGGTGATCGCGTCATAAACCCGGCGCATGGGTTCGCTGCCGCCGATCAGATCGCAGAATGATTCCGGCTGGCTCTGTGCGCTTTGCCGCTCGCGGCACTCGACCTCGAGCGCCCGCTTCTCCAGCGCACGGTGCAATACATCCCGTACTTCTTCAAAATTGATGGGCGCGACGAAATATTCGTCGACCGTGGCAGCGACGGCCTGCAACCGCAGGTTGCGGCTATTCGAGCGCGTCAACGCCACCAGCACCAGGTCCGGCCCCAAGGCGCGCAGTTCGGCCAGGGCGGTGATTCCGTCCTTGCTGCGTTCCCCCACGGTATCGAGATCGAGCAGGATGGCGTCTGGAGGCTGCTGGTTGATCAATGCCGTCAGTTCATCCCAGGTCTGAAGCACGAGCAGGTCATGCTCGCCTGCCAGATGGGTCTCGGCCTCGGGACGCACCCGTTCGTCGGTGGTGACGATCACTAAGACGAAGCGGGCCGGTTCAGTCCGCGGACTGGTCGTGCGCATATGCCCTTCCCCGCAGGATTATGTCAAATTTTTCGACCCTGCGGTATGAAATATTTATATCCATCCGATTCACCGCTTTTCTGCAGCGGCGTCCGCCAAACTCTTTTTGGCCTTCCCAGAGTGATCGCAAATTTGATCCCAAACCACCCATAGACTTGCAAAACCGCGCCGCTTCCCGTAACTTGGGACGCGCTCGGAATCGCCACTTTCTCGCCCGTGGCGGCCTGGGCTTCGTCGGAGGACAGTTTGGACATCAACGTCCGCAAGCGTTCGCAAGTGCAGGTCGTTCAGCTTCGGGGACCTCTCAGAATGGGCCCCGCTGTGGACAGCTTGCGCCAAACCATGGAGGAGGCAATCGGCAATGGCGACACTCGCATGGTTATCAATCTCGCCGAAGTTTCCATGATTGACTCGAGTGGAATTGGTTTGCTGGTTCGCTTTTTGGCTTCGACCAAGCAGCGCGGTGGGAGCATTAAGCTCACACAGCCCTCTAAGTTTGCGGTGCAGACCTTGCGCCTAGTGGGCGTTCTCAACCTGTTCGAGATTTTCGATAACGACGATGCGGCGGTTGAGTCTTTCGCTTAAATTGCCAATCCTCGATTCGGAAACGAAATGAGCCCGCATGACAACTGAGTTTAGCGGTGGCCCCGACAACAGCGCATTATCCGAATTGCTCGACCGCAACATGCCTGCGAATTCCGAAGCGATCGCTACTGTTGTGGACGCCATATCCGAAACCTTAGAGCGGCTGGAAGTCCCGGAGCAGAAGCGATTTGAGATTGCGTTGGCAGTTCAGGAAGCGCTGGCCAATGCGGTCGTGCACGGTTGCGGCAACGACCCGTCGAAGCAGGTCCGGTGCCGCGTTAAATCTGATCCGCGCGGCCGAATCGTAATAATCGTTACCGATCCCGGTCCGGGATTCAGTCCAGCGGCTTTATCCGATCCAAAACGCGGCGAGAACCTGTATGCCGACCACGGACGCGGCGTTTACCTGATCCGCCAACTCATGGACGAAGTGCAGTTCGAGCGCAATGGAAACGAAATCCGGATGTGGAAATACTAATTTAAGGTGCGCGGCCCTCGCGTCCGTGTAATGCGAACGCCCACCGTGTTCCTCGTCACTTCCCCGAGTCGCGGATGAGGAATAGCGGTTCGAACTTTGTCAGGGCGGACTCAGAAACGCTTCACTCACAATGGCAGTCTTCTTTGAACGGCCGCTTACGGAGTATTGCCAATCCCGGTTACTCCGAAATCATTCTTAGCCATGTGGTCGGCGACGCGTATCGCCTGCGCCGCAATCGTTAGTGCCGGGTTGACTGCCGCAGAGGACGGAAAGAAGGAAGCGTCCACGACGAACAGATTCTCATGCTCGAAAGAGCGACAGAACTCATTCAACGCGGCTTTGCTGGGATCGTTACCGAAGCGCACAGTCCCGCATTGATGGGATACGGAGAGGCCTCCCATGTGTTTGGCGATATTCAGGGCGAATCCGATCTGACTCATCAGCGAGCGGGCTTTCGCGACCAGATGCTTGTGTCCCGCTATATTATTTTCCGTGTAGTGCAGCCGAATTGTGTTCCCCTGCAGAAGCACACGGTTTTCAGGGTCCGGCAGATCCTCTGACATAATCCACCAATCCACGCTGCGCTGGGCCATCCGGTCGCCTAGAAATTTGGGAAGAAATTTCTGTTTGGCCGTAAGCATTCCAGTTTGCAGCTTGCCGAGACCTTGAATATTGCCCATCGGGTGCTTAAAGTCATGGTCCCCGAAGTAAAAATCGTTGATGCAAATGGTTTTTTGAAACTTCGTGTCGTTGATCTTCCAGCCGACGCACATGAGAGCCGTATTGTTGTGCGCCATGTAGTTGCGCCCAACCACGCCAGAAGAGTTTGCAACGCCGTTCGGGGCCTTGTCGCAAGCCGAGCGAAGCAGCAACACCGACGAGTTGACGGCGCTGGCTGAGAGCACGATCACGGGTGCAGTGATACTTTCGATGCGCCCGTTGCTCTGGTACTCGACGGCGTTCACGCGCCGGCCATCGTTGGTGAGCAGCAGACGTGTTGCTAAAGCATTCGTCTTGAGCGTCAGCTTGCCCGATGCCAAGGCAGGCCTGACTGCTGCAATCTCAGCATCGGTCTTGGCATGAACCTGGCAGGGAAACCCGTCACAGGTTTTGCAACGGATGCACGGCCCTCCTGGATGGCGTTGCACGGCAACCGGAAGCGGAAATGGCTTGATCCCCCGAGTCTTGAGGGCGGACGCCACTTGCTCGATCACCGGTTCGTGCTCGAGCGCAGGGTATGGATAGCGAGGAATATTGGATGGTTCGGTTGGATCGATGCCAACCTCGCCATGGATTCCGTATAGTTGTTCCGCAAGATCGTAATAGGGAGCGAGCTGACGATAGGTAATCGGCCACGCAGGCGAAACGCCTCCGGCATGCTCGAGTTCCTGAAAGTCTTTCTCGCGGAGTCGGAGCATGGCAGCGCCAAACATCTTGCTGCTGCCTCCAACGTAATAGTAGGTGCCCGGGCGAAACGCGACGCCATGTTTGTCGAGCCAGGTTTCGGTAGGCACATACCTCCAGTGAGCGAAAACGGCATCGACGTCCCAGTTCTCGCGCTCCTGCGGCAAATAATCTCCCCGTTCCAGCATCGTCACGGTGAGACCGTGTTGCACCAGGCGGTTGGCAAGCGTGCCACCACCAATGCCACTGCCGATAATGACTACGTCGGGAGAAGAAGGCAAAGCGACCTCCAGTTTAGCTTCCCTTTTTTGAGAACAACATTCTAGCTGGTCAGCAGCAAAATAGGAGGAAGAATTAGATTACGCGGACCCTGCGTTACAGGGGATGAAGCCGGCGTGGAGATTCAAGCAACTTCAGGTCCACAGTTGAGCTAGAAATCGCGCCCTCATTATTTTGCGATGACAACTGAATCGGCAAACTTTTCCCCGCTGTTCCCGCGGGTAGGAAAATATTTTCCCTTGAACTCCAGTGTTGTTCCCACTGTCTGATCGTCTATGGATAATCCGTAACAGAGATGAAGGTTACTATCGTGCCAGAGGGATTTTCGTGAAAGCCACATTCTCCAGCGGCTCAGCCCTCAGCTAAATGCTTTCGTTGGTATTAATTCCAGCACTCCGTTACCGCCGCAAATAGAACTTTCGCGGCTACCGTTTCCCAAGATCGCTAGTGGCATCGCGATTGCCCCATACCTTGCACGAGTGGGGAAACCTTTCGTGGAGGGAACTCTGTTTACATTATTGCCGTCGCCGCAGTCACGTTGGAAATCATTCGTGACGGGCTGGAGCGTGCAAGCTCTATCAGTAGTCGGTCTTCTCGTTGTGAGTGTCCGATTCCACCAAAGCCTGATTCCGCCAGCAGACTATCGAGTTACGAATCTCGTGTCTTACGAACCGTTGGTTCTCCACCAGCAGCCACCTGTTATTCCATCGGTGTTAACGCGATCTAAGCCTGCCCTGGAAAGCAAGCCATTGCCGGAAAGCGAACCAGCTGTGGCCACGCTTGTCGTCACTCCGCAGATCCGCGCGCTCCCCGAACGCAAACTGCAGGAGCCTGAGCGCCCAGCGCCGGAAATGAAACTTGCCAACAGAATGCCCGACATTCCAGCCGCGCCGACGTCGAAAGTCGTGGCCGTGGGTACGTTTTCCACCAACAATCCGGTTGCAGCCACAGCCGCGAATCCCGATGCGTCAGTGAGGCCTGGCGGCTTTGGCGATCCGAATGGCATACCTGCGTCGTCGGGGCATCACGCGCCCGCCAACATCCGCGCGACAGGATCGTTTGATTTACCCACCGGATCGGGTCATGGCAATGGGGCCGGAGGCACAAACTCCAGTGTCGTGGCGAGCTCCGGATTCGGCAACGGCGCGATCGTTGATCCCAGCAGCGCTGGCATGTATACCAAAACCGGATCGCGCCAAGCGACCAACGGATCCAATACTCCCGTCGAAATCACCTTCAAGCCCAAACCCGATTACACAGATGAGGGACGGAAGCAGAAGGTTAACGGAGAAGTTCGCCTCGAAGTGTTGTTCGGATCCGACGGGCGAGTCCACGTGGTACGAGTGTTGCAAGGGTTGGGCTACGGACTCGACGAGCAAGCGGTAAAAGCCGCCGAACAAATCAAGTTCAAACCGGCCTTGCATGAAGGCCAGCCCATCGATTCGATGGCTCAAATCCACATCATTTTCGAACTTATTTCGTGAGGAGCGTTATGCGCAGTTTCAGATCTATCGTTTTCTTGCTGCTTGTATCCGCGACAGCAGCTGTTGCGGCCGATAACCCGAAACCTTCGTCGACTCTGTCCTTCGACCAAACCGTCGACCGAGTGGTAGAGCGCGAACGCGGGTTCGTCGTGACCATGAAGCGTATGCACCCACTCGCCGAAACTTATATTCAGAATCTTCATGAGGACAGCGATCACAACGTCGAGCCGGCCAGTGATCAGTATTTCCTGGGGCGGCTTGACTTGAATGGTGGTATCCGCGATGCACAGTTCCAGCGGCAGCGCGAGGGGTTCATGCATCACGTTATGAATCCCATCTCCGATGCTCTGGCGTACAAGTTCTTGCCGCAAGGCTTCGCACAGATGGCGGTGCTCGATTCCAACTTCCAGAAAAATAACTATCACTTCACGTTTGTGCGACGCGAGTTTCTTGGCGAAGCGCGCTGCATCGTGATCGATGTCCAACCCGTGAAAAAAGGCCGCGAAGGTTTGTTTACGGGGAGAATCTGGGTCGAAGACCACGACTTCAATATCGTCCGTTTCAACGGGACTTATGCCAATCATTCAAACTTTACGCATTACCTGCACTTCGACAGTTGGCGTTTTAATCTCCAAGCCGATGTGTGGCTGCCTTCCTATATTTACGTTGAAGAGTCAGGCACAAAACGCAACAGCCCTCTATTCCACGATTTGTATCTAAAAGCTCAGACACGTCTCTGGGGCTACGATCCAGAACAACTGAATCACAACGAAGAATTTACGCAAATTAAAGTTGACAACTCGGTGGATGATCGCCCAGTTGCCAAAGACAATGGCCCGGTCGAAGCTCAGCGTATGTGGGAACGGATGGCAGAAGACAACGCGGTAGACCATCTGCAGAAGATTGGATTGCTCGCGCCTACGGGTGATGTGGACAAGATCCTGCAGACCGTGGTCGACAATCTCATCATCACCAACAAACTGCAAATTGAGCCTGATGTACGCTGTCGCGTACTGTTGACCCTGCCTCTGGAGTCTTTCACGATAGGCCACACGATCGTCATCAGTCGCGGTTTGCTCGATGTATTGCCGGATGAAGCATCGTTGGCAATGATTCTGGCTCATGAACTCGGCCATATTGTGTTGGGAGACCATGTCGATACGCAGCTCGCTTTCAGCGACCGCTTCTTCTTTGCCGATGTGGCCGCTTTCCAACGTCTGCATTTCGAGCGGGATGCCACCGACGAGCAAGGTGCCGACAATAAAGCTTTAGAGTTGCTGGGAAACTCGCCATATAAGGACAAACTAAGTAATGCAGGACTGTTCCTCAAACAGTTACATGATCGCGCGCCAGTGCTCTCCAGCCTGATTAGCCCGCGGCTGGGCAGCAGAATGGCGAGTGGGAACAACACCCGCATGGCCGCGCTTTTCACCTCCGCGCCAGCTCTGGAAAAGCAGCGCATCGATCAGATTGCCGCTCTTCCGATTGGCAGCCGGGTCAAGCTGGACCCGTGGAGCAATCAACTGACGATGATGAATGCGAAGCCCGTCGCGCTGGTGTATCCAAGAGAGAAGATGCCGTTCGAGGTCACGCCATTTTTTCCTTTTCTAAGCTACAACCAGACGGACAGAAAGCTTGTGGCCCAGGGTTCTTTAAATCCCTAAGCCGATTCTCGGACAATGTAGGTTGTCCGTTGGCCATTGGAAACTAAACCTCTCCCTAAATTTGGTACCGCCCATGAGAAAGGATGTAATGAGAAACGCAATGAGGACGATTGGCAAGGTCTATTTTCTCCTGTTCGCGATGGTGGCGCCCGCTCTGGCGCAAAATCTGCAGTCGGCGCCGTCCCCTGCAGTCGCAGGACCAGCTTTCGATTTGAGCGCAGGCTATAGCCACGTGTCGATGCCGATTCCATCCGCCGGGCATGCGACTTTCAACGGGCTGGATTTTAGCGGAAACATCGGTCTGAGCCCGCGCTGGGGCGCGACGCTCGATTCGAATTATCTTTATACGCCCGACATCCTCGATACTCACCACCAAGGCTACGTCTTGAGCCTTCACACGGGTCCGGTCTTTTACCCCATCGAGCGCGGAAATACCCGCGTGTTTGTTCGCGCGCTGGCCGGCATGGGCTTGGTCGACGGCGCAGTCCCAATCACCGATGTCCGGAACTACCATGGTTGGTTGGTGCGGCCGTCCTACGTATTCGGGGCAGGAATCGAGCACGCCGTTTCGAGCCAATTAGCCCTCCGCTTTAATGGGGATTACCTGCACACGTCGTTTTATGATTCCGTCGGTGAAGTGCAGCCCCAGGATAGTCTTCGGTTAACCGTCAGCTTCGTCTTTCGCTTGAAGCAGCATCCACGCAGATCCAGCGCACAACTGTGGTGATGGAGTTTCTGTCGCAATAAATTCGGAGCGCAGGCCTACTAAGCGGCTTCGAGTCGTCTCCCGTGTTCGACGATGAGCCGCAGCAGAGCATCGATCTCTTCCTCAGACGTGGCCGGATTCATGCACGTCAGCTTGAGCCATTGCTGCCCCCGCACGCGCGTGTGTCCGATGACCGCGAGCCCACAGTCGAACAGACCTTGTCGCAAAGCGCTATTCAAACGGTCTCCGTCGATCTTCGAGCCGGAGGGACGATAGCGGAATACGACACAACCGTATTCCGGCTCGACGAGCAGCTCCAGCGGGGGGCTGCTCTGAATAAGCCTGGCAGCATGAGCAGCCAGTTCAATCGTTCGGTCGACCATCTTCCCGAACTTTTCTCGCCCCAAAAGCTGAAAGGAAAACCATAGCTTCAAAGCATCGAAGCGTCTTGTGGTTGACAGTGACTTGTTTACCAGATTCGGAATGCCGGCCTCTTCATCGGTCTCCGGATTCAGATAGTCGGCATGGATTCTGAGATGCCGCAGCTGTCCGGCGTCACGAACCAGCAGCGCCGCACAACTGATGCACTGCCAAAACTCCTTGTGAAAATCCATGCTGATCGAGTCGGCGCCTTCCAGCCCGCGCAGTTTCTCGCGATGCCGATCAGAAAGCAGCACAGCGGAACCATAAGCCGCATCCACGTGCAGCCAAGCTCCCGCCTGTTTCGCCAGAGCGAAAATCTCTGGCAACGGATCGATCGAACCAAAATCGGTCGTGCCCGCCGTCGCCACGACCGCTGCGGGAATCAACCCGCTTTCCCGTAGCTGCGCCAGCGATTTCCCCAGGGCATTCGGGATCATGCGAAAAAACCGATCCACTGGCACTTTGATAACAGCGCTCGTGCCCAGACCGAGTTGGTACGACGACTTCTCGACGGTGAAATGTGCGACTTCCGAACAAAGAAAGCGAAGCCGGGATGCATCCGCGGGCAGGCCATCCCGCTGCACCTGCCACTTCCACTTCGAATTGATGCACGCATCACGCGCAAGCAGCAAGGCCATGAAGTTCGATTGCGTGCCGCCCGCAGTGAAGATCGCATCCGACCCAGACGGCAGTCCCGCTTCCTCACACAACCAACGTGTGACCGCCAACTCCAGCATGGTGGCAGCGGGAGCCTGATCGAACGAATCCATCGACTGATTCAAACCGGAAATGATCACCTCGGCCGCCAACGAAGCAATCAGAGGCGGGCAGTGGAGATGAGCGATGGTGTTGGGGCGCGTCACGGCGACCGAATGCGCAATGATCGTCCGGGCTTTTGTCAGCACCTCGTCGATCGGAGATCCACTTTGCGGTAGGACCTTCCCCTCAACCAGCGCAGCTAGTTCCGTCGGACTCTTCCCGCTGTACGGCTGAGTTGGGAAGGCATCCAGCAAAGCTTCCACAGCTTTCCCAATACTCTCGCGATAGGCTGCCGCGCTTCTCGGTGTGAGGAATTCCTCGGCGAACCTCGGTGCGCGGCTCATCCGAGAATCATAGACGCACCGATGCGAAAGCGCATTTACGCGGTAAGAGCCGATGGGCATTAACCAAGATGGAACTCAGCCGGTGCATCGGACGGCTTAGCTGCCATGAACGAATTCCTCATCGGCTTCGGTGAGATTCTCTTTGCCCGTTTGACACCCCCCGCAGCCGCTCCTATACTTGCTCCGCGCCGCGAAACCCGCGTCTGGAGAGACTTCTATGCTGAAACGTTCGCTGGCTGTTTTCCTGATTGCCGCCTCCGCAACCCTCGGCTTTGCAGAAGATCATTGGAACCACCCCAAACTCACTCCGCAAAAGAGCGGCACTACGCAGCTCCTCATTGCGGTCAGTCCGGTGAACGACCGAGTGGTCTGGGCGGCCGGGACCGGCGGTACCTACACGGTCACAACCGACGGCGGAAACACTTGGAAATCCGCTGTCGTGCCGGGAGCCGAACATCTGCAATTTCGCGATGTGCAGGGTGTAAGCGATAAAGTCGCATATTTAATGTCCATCGGAAACTACACTCGGAGTTTTCGTATCTACAAGACGGTCGACGGCGGCGCGACCTGGACGATCGAGTTCAAGAACGAGCTGGAAAACGCATTCTACGATTGTTTCGCCTTCTGGACTCCAGACCGGGGCGTTGCGCAGAGCGACTCAGTCAACGGAGTTTTCCCCGATATTCGTACCACCGATGGAACGACCTGGCAGAGCATCGCCAATAATATGCCGCCGGCGTTGTCGGGAGAAGCCTCGTTCGCTGCCAGTGGAACCTGCATCACCACTCTGGGTGAAAACAACGCCTGGATTGCCACCGGCGGCGCAACCATCGCAAGGATCCTCGCCACGACCGATGGGGGCGATACCTGGAACGCGTATGACACTCCGCTAGTGAGTTCATCCACTGCGGGCGCGATCAGCGTGGCCTTCCGTGATCCGAAAAATGGGGTTGTCGGCGGCGGTGACCTGGCCTCAAACAGTAGCGCGGACATGGCTACATCGCACGACGGCGGCAAAACCTGGCAACTGACCAACACGCCTCCCGTAAGCGGAGCCATTTTCTGCCTGAGCTACGCGCAGGGCACAGGCCACGGCCACGTTAAAGAAGGAGACAACCACGGCGACCGCACGGTTGTAATCACCGCCGAGACGGAACCAGACTTCAACTCAGGATCAGGGGCGTGGACTCCCGATGAAGGGCAAACTTGGTATACACTCCCCAAAAAAGTGAGCGGCTACTGGGCTGTCGCGTTTGCCAGCCCGCAAGCTGGATGGTTCGTAGGCAACGGAGGTAAGATCCTGAAGATCAGCTTCTAATTCCAATCGGAGGAACCGCGCTGCGTCTCAGCGCACTGATAGTGAGCTTTATTTCGGGTCCGCCTCAACGATGTCCAAGCCGCGCCCGTCTGAAAAAATGAAAAAGTGGTCGGGGTCGGGAGCGTAACACGCAATCGGACCGACTGCTTCCTTCTGCGCTTCATAGGCGGCAAGTTTCTGGCCTGTCGGGGCATCGACGACGGCATAGGTCGAACTTCGGCAAGAGTCAGAATCGGCAACCTGGGCTTATACAGCAGGCGGGGACTCACTCCGCACTTTACCGTGGCGCACGTCGAGGCCCACGAGGAAGCAGGAGCGATCATGGTCGCTACCGGCAAAGCAATTTTCATCGGCGCCGGTGCTATTGTCACCCGTTCCGTGCACGGAATAGTTCTGGCTTCGGTTGGTTTGAATGAAGCCGAAGCCAAGATCGAAGTCTACATGGCGTGGCGAAGGGACGAAGAATCGCCCGCAGTATTCTCCTTTCTTGATTCTGTGCGCCGAGTCCTCCGGGAGCCGGGTAGTAAGCAAATTGCTTAGTCCTAACTACCCGGCTCAGCCTGCTTGACCTGCGTGGGTTCCCGAAGAAAAAGAGTTACCAGGAAAAGCAGCGCGCTTCCCCCTGCCGCCAACCACATGCTCAGCGCAAGGCCGTGTTTTTCTGCCAGCGTGCCCGCGAGGATGGGTGCGGCCGTGGCGCCCATAATTTCGCCGACTAGAGTTGCGAGGCCGATGGATGTGGCCCGAAATTGCGGCGGAACACTCTCCGTAGGCACCAGTACCAGGATGAGACTGGCTATGCCCTGACCGGTATTGGCTATAAAAACGATCGCGGCCAACAAAAACGGGTAGACGTACAGCACGGGTACAAGAAAGGCGAGAGGTACAACCGCGGACATGACTGCCATCAGCAACAGCACGGGTTTTCGTCCTATTCGATCGGACAGAGAAGGTAGAAGGAAACCAAGAAAAAAGCTGCCAAGGCCGCTCGCGCCCAGCAAGAACCCCGCCGTAGTCGCAGGTTGATGCGCCACCTCAGTAATGTAGAGCGGCGCGAATACGTTCAAAGCGAACAACCAGGACATGAACCCGGTCGCTCCCAAACAGCATAACCAGATATTGCGATAGCGCAGGATCGAAAAGTAATCGATCAATGAAGGTTTCGCGTGCCCAGTGCCGCGGTCGCCGGCAGGCTCTCGCACCAACTTCCAAATCAGAAAACCCATCAGCAATCCCGGCACACCAGCGACAAAGAAAGCCGGACGCCAGCCCCAGCGCGCCGCGACTTGAGTGGTCAACACCGGTGCCGCAGCCAGACCCACAAGCGCGGCGGCACTGACCACTAAGCCGATGTTGCGTCCGCGGCGGCTGGGATGGGAAGACTCTTCGATGAGTGCCGTCATGATGGACCAAGTCGGACCTTCCGCCACTCCCATCAGCGCGCGGATCAAGAGCAGTTGATGAAAACTGTGGGCCAGACCCGTCATCCAGGACAGGATCGAGAAGATGAACACGGCGGGAACGAGCACCAGCTTGCGGCCTACGCGATCTGACAACGCGCCGAAGAAAAAAGTGGACGCAGCCCACGTAATCGCGAGCACCGATGCCAAGCTACCGATCTGCTGATGACTGAGATGAAATTCCGGGGCGAAGTAGGGGGCCAGATAAAGCTGGGACATGCGGTCGAGAAAAACCGTGCCCCATGTGAAAAAGAGAATTGCGACTAGCGTATTCTCATAGCGTCGCGACAAGTCCATGCCGTCGCATCATAGCAAAGATGCGTCGATTCCTCGCGAGAACAAGCAACTCTGTCCCACACATTCTGATGTCAGCCTTTATCCAGGAAATGTATATCGTCGGGAGTCTATCGTTCACTCGTAGCGCAGCGCTTCCACCGGATCGAGGCGCGAGGCTTTCATCGCGGGATAAATCCCGAAAAAGAGGCCAACGCTCATCGAAGCCGTCACCGCGGCGATGACCGACCATAGCGGCACGGCCGAAGGCAGACTTGGCAGCAGCTTGTTGATCGTGAAGCTAATCGCCGCTCCCAATGAGACGCCGATGATTCCACCAGCACCCGTCAGCGTCATGGCTTCGGTGAGGAACTGGCGGATAATATCGCTCCGTCGGGCGCCGATGGCTTTGCGCACTCCGATTTCGCGGGTGCGTTCCGTCACCGACATGAGCATGATATTCATCACGCCAACTCCGCCGATAAGCAATCCGATGGAACTGATCACGACTACAGCAATGGCAATCGCCCCCGTGATCTGCCGGAATTGGCGCGCGATTCCCTCCGAACTGGAAATCGCGAAATTATTCGGCTTGTCGATCCCAACCCCTCTGCGCCGTCGCATCAGCCCGATGATTTCGTCTTCCGCCTGCGCCTTTCTGCCCGGATACGCTTGCGCGCCAATGAAGTTTTCGTCGTCCTGCGGGTTGTGTTTGCGGTAGGCCCCGTATGGCACCACCACAACTTTGTCCGCCGATGCATCTTTGAAGAACTGGCCTTTGCGCTTCTCCAGCACGCCCACGACCTGGTAAAACGCGCCTGCGACCTCGATGGACTTGCCCAGCGGATCTTCCTCGTGAAACAGTCCCTCAGCCAGGTCGTGTCCGATGACCGCCACATCCATGCGATGCAGGTTTTCGGCTTCGCTAAAGAAGCGTCCTTTCTCTGGATTAGCGTTGTAGACCCATTCGTACGAAGGAGTGGTGCCAGTAAATTGAATCCCGTAAACCTCGTTCCGTTTATAGCGCGCCGGCACCACGGTGATGGGCTGGCCCGGTTCCAGCCGAGGGGAGACTTCGACAGTTACATCCTTCACGTCGGGGCACTCATCCCGGATTGCCATCGTGTCTTCCCAAGTCAGCGGTTTGCGGTTGCGTTCTTCCGACGTGAGGTTACCTCGAAAACCGAAGTCATAGCGAAAAACAAACAGCGTGTCGGTGCCATACTGATCGAGAAATCCGCGAATATCCCGGTCCAAGCCGACCATGATGGAAGCTACGGCCACGATGGCCATGATTCCGATGACTACGCCCAAGACAGTCAATAGCGACCGTGTTTTGTGCTGGCGAAGCGAATCAAACGCCAAGCGCGTGCTTTCGCTGATTTCAAGTCGCACAGTTGAACCTCGTCACAGCAACACACTTACTAAATCTCGAAGCGCAAAGCCTCAATTGGATCCAACTTGGAAGCCCGGCTCGCGGGATATATCCCGAAGAACAATCCCACGATGGTCGACACTGCAAGCGACAAAATTACCGCTCCAATCGGCACCTGCGACGGCACGGGCGTAAGCAGCCTCACCAGCGTGGAAAGAAGATAGGCAATAGCGATGCCCGTCGCGCCTCCAACAGCTGCCATCACTGCGGATTCCACCAAGAACTGCATCATGATGTCGCGCCTGCGCGCTCCGAGCGATTTGCGCACGCCAATCTCCCGAGTGCGCTCCGTCACGCTAGCCAACATGACATTCATGATCACCACGCCGCCAATCACGAGGAACACCGAAACCACTCCGACCATGGTCGCGGCAATGGCGCCGGTCAGGTTCTTCCATAAGCTCATAATTGTGTCAGACCCCAAAATACCAAAATTGTCATCAACCTTGGGATCAAGATGCCGTCGGCCGCGCATCATCGTACGGGCTTCATCCTGGGTCTCCAGCATCCATTCCGGGCCTCGCGCCTGAATGTTGATGGCCAAGTCCAGACTCTGCCCGTGTTCGCCATACCGTTTCAAGAACGTCCGGATCGGGATGTAAGTAAAATTGTCCTGGGATTGTCCGAAGACGGTTCCGATCGGCTTGGCTACGCCAACTACCTGGAAACCCGCGCCATCGATGTAGATTGTCTTGCCGATGGGATCAACCGTGGGAAAAAGCTTTTCCGCCACGTCTTGTCCGATGAACGTGACCTGCGCTCTGCCGTCATTGTCAGCGTCCGTTATGTAGCGGCCGGTTTCGGGTTCCTCCACATCCATGTCAGCGATGTTGGCCGTGACTCCACGAATATTAATGTCGTCCAGCGCCTGTGTTCCCAACCGAACCTTGCCATTGGTTCGCGTCTCCAGGCCGACTGCCTTAGGCAGCCTCATACCGTCCCGCAGAGCTTCGAAGTCTTCCCAAGTGACGTTCCGATTGCGACGCATTGCTTTGAGGAAGTCTTCTTGATTCGTGATGATGGGGAAGCGCATCACCAGAAAAACATTGGATCCGAGATTGGCGACCCGATTCTGAATGTAAAGGTTCGCCCCGGTGATAATCGACACGACCAGGATGAGGACTGACACTGACAAAGTAACGCCCAGGAGGGTCAGCGCGGAACGCAGTTTGTGCGCGCGCAACGCTGCCAAAGCCTCAAACGCAGGATCGCGGAAGGCGGTGCCGTAACGCCTGATTCGTTCTCGAACTCGCGTGGCGTCGAGCTTCCGAGCCGTTTCCGGCGGAAGCGCGGCTGCCGTCGTCGTAGGCTCCATCAGGTCCACAGTATAGTCGTATACGAGCCAGGGCCGGAAATGGTTCCACGGACCCCAACTGGGTCGATTTCCAGACCACCAACCTTGCAGTGTGTCCCCTAGGAAGCCTCGGAAAGGGTCGAAAATACGATTCTCCGCAGCTTGGCTCGGGGTCGTGCTTTCGGGTGGGTGTGTCCGCTGATAAAATCAAACCATCGTGTGATGCATAGGTCAGAATAGGCAGTATGAAAGCCGAGCCAGACGTAATCGAAGCCCCAGTCGCTCTCTCGCCGCGCTCGCGTTTTCGACTCGCCATGGTTCTGGCCATAGCGGCCGATGCACTTCAAATCATCGTGTTCCCCTTATTCGCCGAGGGCGCGTTGTCACCCGCGGATGACGTGCTCGACTTTGCGGTCGCAGCCATCTTGGTTCACCTGCTCGGCTGGCACTGGGAATTTCTGCCCACGTTCTTTGCCGAACTCGTACCCGGCGCCGATCTGGTTCCCTTCTGGACGCTCGCTGTTGCCAACGTCTATCGCAAATGGAAGCAGATCCCGATCACCACAGAAGAAGCTCCCGAGCAGCGCCGGGCGCTTCCCGGGCCGCAGGATTAGGTCTTCTGTCACATCAGCGGGACTTATAATATTGCGATGAATAAAGGACGAGCCAATATGTCCCTGCGAAAGATAGCGGCGGCGCTCGTCTTTGCCATATTCGCGGTCGATCAGGCCGTCGCCGCGACATGCGAGAGTCTGGGGTCGCTCAAGCTACCAGAAACCACGATCACGGCTGCGCAGTCGATCCCGGCAGGCACTTACACCGCACCCAATGGCCAAGTCTTCACAAGTATGCCCGCGTTCTGTCGCGTAGCGGCCACGCTTACGCCGACCAGCGATTCGGATATCGGAATCGAAATATGGATGCCGGCCTCGATCTGGAACGGAAATTTCGAAGGCGTCGGAAATGGCGGCTTTGCCGGATCGATCGAGTACAGCGCTCTGGCTTCCAGCGTCAAACTCGGGTACGCCGCCGTCAGCACCGACACCGGCCACGTCGGGTCTACCTACGATGGGTCGTTCGCTCTTGGGCATCCGCAAAAGATTATCGATTTTGGATACCGCTCGATCCATCTGATGACGGTTCGGGGCAAGCAGATTTCGGCTGCCTTCTATGGCGACAATGCGCAGCATTCGTACTTCGACGGCTGCTCGACCGGCGGGCGACAGGCGCTGATGGAAGCGCAGCGCTTCTCGAATGATTATGACGGAATCATCGCTGGCGATCCCGTTGCCTACTACACGCATCATCACGTCGGCGGCAATCTGTGGGTGGTGCGGCAGATGTTCAACAACCCTGCCAGCACTGTTTTCACTACGCAGGACACCCTCCTCGGCAATGCGGTGAACGCAGCGTGCGACGCGCTTGATGGTGTGGTGGATGGCGTTCTGAACGATCCCCGGCTCTGCCATTTCAACCCCGAGAAACTCCTGTGCCAGGGATCCCAAAAACCTCCGGACTGCCTGACGGCGGAGCAGGTGAAAGCAGTCAGCAATATCTGGACTGGCCCTGATCAAATCGTGCAACAGCACGATTACTACCCGCCGTTTGAACGCGGCGGTGAAGCGGATGGCTGGCCTCTTAGTATCTCTCCACAACCGCCGCCGGAGCGGCAAACCGACCATCACGCGGAGATTGGCATTCCATTTTTCCAGTACTTCGTCTTCGACAATCCCAATTGGGATTTTCGAACTTTCAACTGGATCTCCGACCCAGCTTTCGTGGACAACAAAGTGGTAGTTACGGGTCAGACGCTGGCGTCGGTTCTGAACTCGATCGACCCCGACCTGACGCGGTTTCGAGCGCAGGGCGGCAAGCTCATCCAGTACCACGGGTTTAGCGACCCTGAAGTCCCTCCGCTGACCAGCATCAATTACTTCGAAAGCGTAGCGAATTTTCCCGGCGAGTCGTCTTCAGGCAAATCAATGCAATCGACGCAAGAGTATTACCGGCTCTTTATGGTACCCGGGATGAATCACTGCAGCGGCGGTCCCGGCGCAAATGTATTCGACATGCTCACCCCGCTCGTCCAGTGGGTCGAAGACGACGACGCCCCAAATCGGATCATCGCAACGCACTACGTCAACAACAATCCAACTCAAGGCGTCCAGTTTACGCGTCCCCTATGCTCCTATCCCCAAGAGGCCGTCTATAAGGGCGGCGGCAACACCAACGACGCAGCCAACTTCGTCTGCAAGTAATCCAAAGCGAAAATCCGTTAAACAAACTGAACGGCTTTGAGAGGGCGCGTCCTCACGTCGCAAAGCGACGCTCAAGCCACAGCATTGCTAATAGAACTTCCGCGGCACACTACAACCCTAGAGATGCCGCTCTCAGCAACCGCCTGTATGGTAATGAAATCGGCGCTCGGCTTTAATAGCGTCCATGAGTTCAGCAGACGCTCAACAACTCTTCGCAGCCGCGTTCACGGTTCTAGAACGCAAACAGTCTTCCACTCGATGCACCCGCGCCGAAGCTATCCTGGAACGCAGGATGCCTTTGCGTGCGCAGTTCGAAACTGAAGAATGCCGACAAAAGCGCGTCCTCGAAAACGCAGCGGAGGCTTTGTCGAAGTTGTGGAAGCGAACCCCGTAAATATCGGCCGGTGATGCGATTTCTCTGATCCCAAAAGCATCATTTACTCGCTTTAAGAATGCTTTTTATGCAGGGTGATGGCGGATCGTGGTGCAGCCTCCGAGTTCGCCGCTCCAGGTTCGCCGCCTCGCCTTGACGAAGTCCCCAGATGGTGACACTGCGCTGCTAGCTTTTGCACATATTCTGGTGCAGAAAATATCTCAAAAAAAACTCTTAATTTTGCCTAAAATATAGAAAACAAAGGACCGAGATTTTTTCTTCCCGCTAGATCTATGGTTCTTAAGGTAGTTAGAGGCAAAATCTTGGAAACATTGGAGTTAGCGTGGTTCCCTGCTGCGCGTGGTTCCGTTTTGGCACTGCGTGTCAAAGGTGTATCGGCCGCAATTCAGCGGGTGAGCGCCGCAGGTCCGCTCCCGCCGTCAGGTTGTCAAAGATCGTTGATTAGCCTGCAGATAACTTCTGCGCTTATATATTATCGGAGCTGGTGGGGTGAGTTCAAGAACAAAGTAAATCGATCGGGGATCTGGTTCCCAATTTGGGAGTCGCGGAGAAAAATCCCCGCCCAAGCGAAGCTTGGATGGACCACCCTCGGGAATAAGTGGGCGCGGTAGTCTGGGCCACCGTTTGAATCGGCTGGATTGGGAGGCGGAATTTCCATTCTGGATTATGGTCGATGGAGATCCACGAGCACCACTTCCGAATGTTCCTGCACTCGTTCGAGGACAACTTCAGGGCCGTTTGCGGAAATGTCGAAGTCGCGAATATCAAAGTCCGCAGGGAGGTAAGTCAACTGCCGTTCCGCGCCCGTCCCCATCTCCATTGACCAGAGATCCTTATGTCGAATATCTCCTCGCAGGAAGACGAGTTCGCGTCCTCCGTGCAGGAATGCCAAGCGGCGTGCCCCTCGAGTCAGTGTTAAGGCAGGCAGGGGATACAGCGCGCCGTCAGCAGTGGCGGCTTTAACCGCAAATGAAGTACCGATGTCAGCTCCCGAGTACACAACGAAGCGGCCGTCGGGCGCCCAGGCAGGATCGACAGAGTACTCTTCGACAAATGCAGTGGGCGGCCGGCCATCGAACGGCACGCGGAAAAGGTGTGTGACGCCATGATCTTCCGCCGCAGACATTATCGACTGCCCGTCGGGTGCCCACGCGGGATCGCCCTGCAGGTTAAGCGAATTGGCCACCATTCGCACGTTCGTGCCGTCACCCTGCATTACGTACAAGAATGTTTCTCCGTGTTGGCGGACCGAGAATGCAATGTGATTTCCATCCGGGGCGATTGCTGGGCCGCCAAATACTTGCGCTCCCTGGCCACTCCACAACTCCGTGGCAGTCCCTTCGGCGAGCTTCCAGATGCTCTCGCTCGTACTCGTCGCAGAAACATACAGAAAGAAATTTGGACCGAGTCGTGGAGAGGAACCTCTGCCAGTCGTCAGCGAGATTCGAGCGGGGAGCGGCGCTTGAGCGGATGAATCGGCGATCCGCGACCGCCAAAGTGTATTCATCGGACTTGCGAGCGTGACCACCAGACGGCGACCGTCAGCGCTGGCCGCCAGGGACTTGTACCGCTCAAGGCCAGAACTTAACCGGTGAGGAATGCGGCGTTCGACATCTATGCTATAAATCCACGCCCCCGTGCCTTCGGGATCGCCCACCAGGTACATCAAAGTGTGTCGGTCAAGGAAAACAGGATGACTCACTTGCCCAGAGTGGGACGTGATCCGTTCAGGGGTTCCGCCGGATGGAGGGATGCGCCAGATATCTAATTTGTCGGGGAGAGCCCCCTGGACGAAGTAGATAAACCGATCGTCGGGCGACCACGACGGAAAGTGCGCGTGGATCCCGGCCGGTGCGGTGAAGATGGGCCGCGCCTTGGCTTGCCGGCCGCCATCTACGACGAACAACGGATCTCCGGGTCCGGCCGTGTGGTATGCGAGTCGCGAGCCGTCGTGCGACCAGTCGAATTCTGCCGCGCCTTCAAGGTACGGCATGGGCTGTCCTCCCAGTGTCGGGACCGCCCAAATGCTGATGTCACCTTCGCCCGAAGCGTCTTTCTTGCGAACCCAAAATGTAACCTGAGAGCCATCCGGCGAGAACCCCAGAGTGCGGACCGATGGATTGACCAGTTCGGCCTGGCTCCCGTGGGTCAAGTTGTGGAACCGCCCCGAACCCACCTGTGTAACCCAAACGTCCATCGGCCCGTCCCGATCCGAGAGAAATGCCACAAACTGTCCGTCGCCTGATACTGCGGCGGCCTGCTCCACGCCCTCGAACTCCGTGATCGTCTGGAATCGCGCCGCTGCGATCGGGTCTCGCCAAAAATACTCCGTCCTCTTAAGCCACAGGCCTGCGCCTACCGCCAGTATGGCTGCTACCGCGAGCAGCACCCACAGGCGGATAGAAAGAACCCTCTTTTGAGTAGATAAAACCGCTAGCTCGGAAGGTACCTGAACTGCCGGTGGCGGCTGTGCTTGCGGATTCGAACCCCCATTGTGACAGGTCACCGGGGCGGCAAAGCGGTATCCCTTCCCGACTACGGTTTCTACGAATCGGGGCTTCTCAGAGTCATCCCGCAGCACCACGCGGATTTTGCGGACGGCAGTGTTGATGCTGTGATCGACATCAAGGAAGACGTCCTTGCCCCAAAGGCAGCCGGCAATCTCTTCGCGTGAGACTAAATCGCCACGGCGTTGAACCAACAAGATCAGCAACTCCATGGGGAGCTTCTCCAGGCGCAGCAAACGTGTACCTCGTTGCAGCCGGTAACGCGCCTGATCGAGGGTGAAATCTCCGAAATGGAATTCTTGGGGCGTAAATCCTCTAAGTATTTCCTGCCTTGCGTCGCACGAGATTATGCGCCAATAATCCGACAAGAAGCAACCGCACCAGCTACTTAGGGGGTTATCTAATCTTTATCTCTTCTTCATAGCACGTGCATTGCTTCGCGGACAGTCTTTGAGCGATAAGCGCGCGAGGAATTACTCAGACTTGGAGGTCTGCTATGAAGAGCAAGCATTTGCTGTGTGCGGCACAGATTGGGCTTCTCGTGCTGATGGTAAGCGTCGGCGCGCTGGCCCAAAATCGGGCGACCGAAAGACTTAATTTCAATGGGGTAATCAATGCCTATTCGCCCCAAACCACCACCACAGGTCCCTATGAGGTTCGAGGTCCATGGAGCTTGCACTTAAAGGGAAAGTCGGGCAAGGCGGATTTTTCGGCGGCGCTGAACATGGTGCTGTCTGACGGTTGGGTCTTGACGTTAGGAGATGGCAACTTCGATCCGAACGGCAGGGGCGCCCATACTCACCACATAACCATGCTCAATGCCGATGTCACGCCGATTACAGGCGGATTTAAGATAAACGGCACGGCCAGGGTCACCCTCAATGGAAGCCCCGCGCCCGTTTCACCTACACCCTTGGAGGTGGACGTTACAGGTGGCACGAACGTGGAATTTTCGAATGTCGCATTGACTTTTGGGGTGCCGGGCTCCAACCATTTTGGAACCGAGCCTCTCCCCGGCGTAATTCTGAGACCCTGAGAACAAAAGTAGTGGAACCGGGCGGGTGGCGACTACGGGGTCGGGCCCAAACTTTCATCGCACACAAAAGCTGATGCCCTGCCTTGCTCGCGTTCTCTGCGGGATGGCGGGGCTTCTAGCTGATATCGCGACGACGGACTGCCGGATACACCCTGAGCTGATCACGACGAAGGGCGGTCCCAGCGCGATTCGATCTTGACGACACGTTTCTTCCCGGTTGCACGGGCCTGCGACCTGGTAGAAGTGCAGGGATCCTTCGTTGGCATGCCTTCGCGTTGCGAAGGCATGCGCTTTCTCAGGATGACAACGGAAAAAGGGACGCTCTAAAAGCCCCGCCCTCTCGCAAAGAACGCGAGAAGGACCGGGCACCCGCTTTTGTACACCCGGTTTTGTGATAGAGAAAAACTGTGCCAACCAACCGCCCACTCTCCGTGGCATGGCACTTGGGGTTCATTGACGGGCTGGTTGCCGCGTCCGTAAGATGAAACGACCTGACGGACGGGCGTTTTCGAATGATTGACGAACGATTGATTGGCCAGACCATTTCGCATTACCGCGTCGTCGAGAAACTTGGCGGCGGCGGGATGGGCGTGGTTTATAAGGCTGAGGACACACGGCTGCACCGCTTCGTCGCGCTCAAGTTCTTGCCCGAACAGGTTGCTCATGATGCGCAGGCACTGGCTCGTTTTCAATTCGAAGCCGAAGCCGCATCGGCGCTGAACCATCCGAATATTTGTACGGTGTACGACATTGGTGAGCAGGATGGCGAAGCGTTCATCGCCATGGAATTTCTGGACGGGATGCCCCTGATGCACCGCATTGCCGGGCGTCCGCTGGAAATTGAAGCTCTGCTGTTACTCGGAATCGAGATCGCGGATGCGCTGGACGCAGCGCACACGCATGGCATTATTCATCGCGATATCAATCCGGCAAACATTTTTGTTACTAAGCGCGGCCACGCCAAGATTCTTGATTTCGGCCTGGCGAAGCTCACGGTTGGAGACGAAGCCAGCGTCAGTGGTAATACTTTTGGGGGCGTCACGCAGTCACCGGAAGATCTGGCTCGCATGGGCTCTGCTCTGGGAACCATTCATTACATGTCGCCGGAGCAGGCGCTGGGCCAGCCTTTAGACTGCCGAACAGATTTGTTCTCGTTCGGGATCGTGCTTTATGAGATGGCGACTGGAGTTCTGCCCTTCCAGGGACAGACTACGGCTGCGTTTTTCGAATCCCTGATTCACAGCGTGCCGGAGGGACCTCTGCGATTTAATCCTGCGACGCCGGCGGAGCTTGAGCGGATTGTCACAAAGGCTCTTGAGAAAGATCCTAAGCTGCGATATCAAACTGCGGCTGAAATGCGGGGCGATTTCCAGCGCCTGCGCAGGGAGATTGAGGCGGGATCGGCTGTCACCGTTGGGTCGGCTGCCAGGCGGGTGCCGGATTCGAAAGATAGGATCCGTGCCATGTTCGCGGCAGCGGCAGCGGCTCCTAAGCCTCAACCTAAGGCAAATGTGGTGAAGTGGGTGACGTTGGGGCTGGTCGCGGCTGCAGTGTTGGTTGCAATCTTCTGGTTCGCCAGATCCCCGGAGTCGCCGCCAGCGGTGATTTCGTCACTGCAGATCACGAACGACGGCACATCGAAACGCTCTCTGGTCACCGACGGTGCCCGGCTGTATTTTTCCGAACATCTGAGCGGGCACTCGGTCCTGATGCAGGTTTCGACTTCTGGTGGAGAGACAGCACCTGTACCGACTTCGCTGGCGAGCGCCGACATCTACGATTTCTATCCGGGCCGCTCTGAACTGTTAGTGAAAGGCGTGGCGGAGGGTTCGGAGACGGAGTGGCCGGTTTGGGTGTTGCCGGTCCCTGCAGGGACGATCCGGCCGGTGGGCAACATCCTCGCCCACGCGGCCACCTGGGCGCCCGACGGTCAGCACATCGTGTATGCCAAGAACTCAAGTTTATATCTGTGCAATGTGGATGGGAGCGATTCGCGCGAACTTATCACTGTGCAGGGAGTTCCTTTAGCGCTTCGATTTTCTCCCGATGGGCGCCGCTTGCGTTTTACCATACGAAACACCAACCAACGTACTTCGTCGCTGTGGGAGGTATCATCCGACGGCAAAGGTTTGCGTCCGCTGCTGCCGGAGTGGAACAGACCCGCGCAAGAGTCTGGTGGAACGTGGACACCGGATGGAGAATACTTTCTGTTCGAATCGACTCGCGATCACAGCCAGAATATCTGGGCGTTGCGCGAGGGTGGGGCACTGTTTCGCAAGACTGCTGCAGAACCGACGCAACTCACGGTTGGACCGCTCATGTTCAGCAATCCGACGCCGAGCGTGGACGGAAAGAAGCTGTTCGTGATCGGGCAGCAGCGCCGGTTCGATTTGATGCGTTTGGATGGCAAGTCGCAGTTTTCCATCTACCTGCCTGGAGTATCGGCGGGTGAAGCCGACATGCAACGGAAGGGCGAGTGGATGACCTACGTAGCGCATCCGGAACTCACGCTGTGGCGAAGCAAACGCGACGGAAGTTCCCGGACCCAACTCACGTATGCGCCGATGCAGGTGCATTCGCCGCGTTGGTCGCCGGATGGAAGCCAGATCGCGTTTATAGGATCGAGTCCGGGAAAGCCCTGGCAGGTTTTCGTGATATCCGCTGAGGGCGGCACGCCTCGCGACGTGACCGTGGGAGAGCGCAACTATGGCGATCCAACGTGGATGCCCGACGGAGGTTCGATTGTGTTCGCGGGAATTCCATGGCTGGAATACGCGCCTGCGGTTGGTCCCAACATTCACATAGTTGACTTGAAGACTGCGCAAGTGTCGGCTGTGCCAGGGTCGGAAAATCTTTTCAGTCCGCGCGTTTCGCCGGATGGACGATATGTGGCAGCGCTCTCCGCAGATTCCACGAAGATGATGCTTTACGATACTGAGAAGAGGAGTTGGTCGCAGCTCGGGCAATCGCTTTTCGCTTTCGAAAATTGGTCGCACGACGGAAAGCATTTGTATGCGGAGGATTATTCCGACAACATCGACGACCTAGTTCGAGTGAGTGTGGCCAGCGGCAAGGTGGAGCACTTATTCAGCTTGAAAGACATTCCGCGCGGCTTCGATCCTTGGGAGTTCTGGGTCGGGCTGGCGCCAGACGACTCGGCGCTTTTGATGCGGGATCGAAGTACGCAGGAGATTTACAGCCTGGATGTGCGCTTTCCGTAGCTTTGCGTCCGGAGTCTGGTCTTTAGATCGGCATGATTGATTTCAATCCTGCATTCTCAATCGATTAGATTTAACAGGGTGAGTGTCGCGACGTAGCTGGCGTTCGCGAATCAGCCCGACTTACGCCGCCGAGGTTTGCTGAATGGCGCGGCAGATCGCCGGTCCATCATCATCAAAACAACAATCGAGCGCGCCCGCATTGAGCGCCGCGGTCCACATGAGTTCGTCTGGGGTGTGGTGGGTGCAAATGATTTGCATGCCCAGTTGAGTGCGTAGGCCGACGATTTCCTGAAGGGTTATCAAATCGAGGTCAAGAACGCCGATTTGAATGGGAAACTGCGAAACCAACGTTTGTAGTTCCAGCAGCGACTGCACAATGAACACTGCCTCAGAAACCGATTTGACCTTGGAAACCAAATTCTCCGCACGGGTGGGGTTGTTCTGCAGGATCACGATCGCGTTTTGCATTCGGCAACTCCTTCCGTCTCGCCTACGAAGCGAGACTTAGCGCGGAGACGCTCCGCTCAACTGCATCACCAGGAGGATCTCATCTCACTCGATGTGCCCCCGGCCGCGGGAACGTAGCATTTCAAGGTGTAATCCATCACCATGCGATCGGCATTGAAGCGCCAGCCGAGAGTGCGAATGGTTCGCTTCATGCGCTTGATCCAGCCACGGGGCAGGCCGTCACGATCACGCTGGTAGTAGAGCGGAATCACTTCTTCGCGAAGCGCGCGGCGCAAGTCCTCGGCGTCGCGGGTGTCATGGACGTTGAGGTTGGAATGCGTTCTGCCTGTCCCGATGGCGAATCCATTCATGCCGTCGTAGGCCTCAGCCCACCAGCCATCGGGAACGGAAAGATTCAAGCCGCCATTCAGGACCACCTTTTGACCGCTCGTGCCCGACGCCTCTTGCGGACGCCGTGGGTTGTTCAGCCAGACATCGACGCCCTGCACGAAATGACGCCCGACGTTGATGTCATAGTCTTCGACAAAGACGAACTTATCCGCGAACCGCGGATTGCGCATCAATTCCGCAATCTGTTGCAGAACCGTCTTGCCCGGCTCATCGTTAGGATGCGCCTTGCCAGCGAAAACGAACTGCACCGGACGTTTGGGATCGTTCACCATTGAAGCCAGGCTCTCGATGTCGGAGAGAATGAGGTTGGCTCTCTTATAGGTCGCGAACCGGCGGGCGAAGCCAATGGTCAATGCATCCGGACTGAGAACCTTACCGAGTCTCGCCAGAACCTCTCGCGGTTCTCCGCGGCGTTCGGCTTGTTCTACGGCGCGTCGACGCACAAACTCGAGCAACTGCGATTTCAAGCTGAGGTGCGTCTCCCAGAGTTCGCCGTCGTCGACGTTTTCGATGCCCTCCCATATACGCGCCTCGCTGCCATGCTGGTTCCAGTTGGTGCCCAGATGACGGTCATAGAGGCGAAACATCTGCGGAGCGAGCCATGAAGGAACATGAACCCCGTTGGTAATGTGTCCGATGGGAACTTCGTCTTCCGGCTTGCCCGGACAAAGGCCAGTCCACATTGCGCGGGACACTTCGCCGTGCAGGGCGGAAACTGCATTGGCGCGCCGCGAGAGTCTGAGGCCGAGCACGGTCATGCAAAACGTCTCGCTCTGGTTGTTCGGATCTTCCCGTCCCAGCCCCATTAAGCTCTCGGGAGAAAGACCCATCTGTTCGCGCAGAGGTCCAAGATGTTCTTCGATCAGATCGGCATCAAAGCGATCGTGGCCGGCAGGCACCGGAGTATGAGTAGTGAAGACCACCTCGCGAGAAACGCGAGGCACGGCGGCGTCGAAGCCAATGCCTTCATCGTCCATGCGCATGTGGATCGCTTCCAGCACCGCGAATCCGCTGTGCCCTTCGTTCAAATGAAAAACGCCCGGCGTGATACCCATGGCTCTGAGGGCGCGGGAGCCTCCAACGCCAAGCACCAACTCCTGCCGGATGCGAGTGCGCGCGTTTCCGCCATAGAGGCGGGAAGTCAGTTCGCGGTCGTCGGGAGTGTTGCCTTCGACATCCGAATCGAGGAGGAACAAGTCACAGCGTCCAACTTTCACCCGCCAGACTTTGGCGTGGATTGAGCCACTGCGAGTTTCGATTTGCACCACGACCGGACGTCCGTTCTTACCGATGGCGACTTCCATGGGCAATTGAGTGACGTCCGTCTCCAGATATTCTTCTTGCTGCCAGCCTTTGCGATCCAGGCGCTGGCGAAAATATCCTTGTCCGTAAAACAAGCCGATGCCGACCAGCGGGATGCCGAGATCGGAGGCACTCTTAATGTGGTCTCCGGCAAGAACGCCGAGCCCGCCCGAATAAACTGGAAGTGATTCGTGCAACCCGAACTCCGCGGAGAAATATGCCACCGGACAAGGCCGCAAGACTCCAGCGTGCCTTGTTCCCCAAGTGCGGTCCGCCTGTAAATACTCCTGCAACCGCCGACAAGCGTAGTTGATGCGGCTGTGCAGCACGAGTTCCGCGGCGCGACTTTCCAGCTTCGCCAGCGGAAACTCCGCCAGCAGCGAAACTGGATTCTGGTTCAGCTGCCTCCAGCGCACGGGATCAAGATCGCGAAACAAGCTGGCGGCATCATGGTCCCAACTCCACCACAGATTGCGAGCCAGCGCCCAAAGACGTTCCTGGGCAGGAGCGATGAAGCGATCCAGCGTGCGCGCTTCGCTCACCACCGGCGCTACCTGAGCCGCTGCCTCGGCCAGCATGCGAATCTCTTCTTCGAGAAAAAGCCGAGGCTCCACGGTTTGAACCACGAGAACGCCTTGCAGGACCCCTCGGTCGATAAGTGGAACCCCGAGGAACGATTGGTAGTCATCTTCTCCGGCTTCGCGGAAATACTTGAAGCGTGGATGACTGTGCGCCTGTTCCACAGCCACGGGCCGCACTTGTTCCGCCACCAGACCCGCCAATCCTTCGTTGATTGCCATTCGGAGATTGCCAATGCATTCCCGGCGCAGGCCGACAGTCGCTGCCAGCACCAGATTGGCACGGTCCGGCTCCAGCAGATACGCTGAACAAACCTCGGTCTCAAATCGCTTGGCAATCAAGGCGACGACATTCATCAGGGTTTCAGCGGGTTGGCCTTCCGCCGCTGCAAGGTTGGCAATTTCCTCGAGAGTGAGGACATGGGTGACATCGCGGGCATGACCGGTCAGATCCAAGTCTTGAACCTCGATCCGATTCTCTTCTAATTCCAGGCTCTCTGGTTCCATATTTTATCCCCGCTAGTATCTAAGGTCATCATCCCGTCAACATCTGACAGCGCTTCAGCCTCATCGCTGGCAGATTTTATTTGGCCTTTATCGGCGAAAACACACATCCGCCATCGAATCGCCGGACCTTCATGGATACATCGGCCGCAAAGCAACTTTAGGTGAGTCGGCAGGTCGAGTCCAATTGAAATTATTGATGCTGGAGATAACCTTGATGGAAGTGTTACCTGGAAAACGAAAATATGCCGCCATCACCGGCATGCGGAAAAACGAGAGTCGGGCAGAGAAATTCTCGGCAACGGGGAACGAAAGAAATCTACCAGAAGTGGCTGGTGCGGGATCTTAAACCGATTGTGCGGTACGGAGGGCGCGGCGCCGTTTCCGGGAGGCTAAAAAGCCTGCGCACAAGGCGACACTGGAGAACATCAGATAAAACAGAGAATTCCCACCCTCGGGAACCGCCATATAATTGAAATTTCCCTGTTTCCACCAATTTTGGATCGATCCACTCGCCGTGAACTGATTCGTCTTGGGATTGTAGACGACGTCGTAGGTGATCAGATCCCCGTTCTTAATCGTCTGCCACTGAAACGACCAATTGCCAGTCGCGTGGTTGTAAGTTCCGTTTATCGAGCCGAAGTCACTGGCATTAACGTTGCCAAACACGCTGCTCACAAAAGAGACAGAGATATCGGAAAACTGATGGGTAGTACTGTTGAAATCGAACGTGCCCGATACGTCGCCGCCGTGATGGACGCCGGTCAGAGTAGCGTTATGAAAACTGTCGTTGGAGTTGGCGTACGCGGATAACGACATAGCCAGCAAAAATAACGCACAAACACTCGCCAATTTCCCAAAACGCTTCATAAACACTTCTCCAGCGTGAATCAAATGCTCCGGTGAGTCTAGACCTCGCGGCGGCTTTGTCAAGACTGAGAATTTTTGCAACCGGTTGCAAACCCTTGCAACATCGACGTAAGACGCTAAATAATAATGGCTTTACCTTAGATTTCTCTGCTTGGGCCGGCTTAGATTATTTTGGGATTGGTTCAATGCAGACTTCGCGCTCAGAGGGCAAAATCACATTGTAAAGCTGTAGCTATTCAGCGAGAGCCTCCTCGAAGCGAGAATGTTTATGACCATAAGTCAGCCTGCATTGTCCAGCGGCCTATCCTTAATTTCATTTCAAATAATGAGGATTCTGCGATAAGGTGGATTGCCCGCGCGACAACTGTGACCGCGAGTAACAGAGAAAGTGGCAAGCCGTTTTCAACAGACTTACGACGCGATTGTTGTGGGAGGTGGGCACAACGGTCTGACCGCCGCAGCCTACCTGGCAGGCGCCGGAATGTCGACCCTCGTCCTCGAACGCCGTGAGATTGTAGGCGGCTGTTGCGTGACAGAGGAAATTGCTCCGGGCTGCCGGGTGTCCACGACTTCCTACGTCGCGAGCATGTTGCGTCCGGAGGTGATCAGCGATCTCAAGCTCCAGGAACATGGACTTCGGATGGTGCCGTGCGATCCAGCCATCCAAGTCGCCTTCCCTGATCAGACAGTAGTTCCTTGGTGGGCTGATCGCGATCGCGCCGCCGCGGACTTCCGCAAATTCTCAGCCAAAGATGCTAAGACATTTATGCGCGTCGACGATCAGCTCAAGAAGTTAGCTCGCTACTTGCAGCCGTTTTTCCTGGAGCCCCCACCGGAGATCGATACTCGGAGCGTGCAAGGCTGGTCGGATCTGTTTCGGGTGGTCAAACGATTCCGATCGATTTCTGCTGCTGAAATTTCGCAGCTCATTTCGTTTCTCACCGGCAGCCTGGGAGAGTTTCTCGATCGCAACTACGAATCCGACAAAATCAAAACATTGTTCTTGGCCAACAATGTTTACGGCAAGCACGGCGGCCCCTACCAGCCCGGCACTGCGATCGGACTCCTGTTCCATTTATTAAGTGGCGGAGAGCACGAACTGCAGGGGTTCTACGGGCATGTGATAGGCGGAATGGGTGCCATCACGCAAGCGCTTGCGGCGGCGGGGCGCAAACTGGGAGTGGAGATTCGTACTGCTGCTCCGGTGGCGCAGATTGATGTGCGGAACGGCCGGGCTCGCGGAGTTGTGCTTGAAGATGGATCTGAAATACGTTCCAAGTTCGTCCTTTCGAATGCCGACCCTAAGCGCACTTTCTTGAAGATGGTGGCGGCCAGTGAACTTCCTGAAGATTTTGTGCGCGCAGTACGTGGCATCAAGATGGACGGGCCCTGCGCAAAGTTGAATCTGGTTCTCGCTCAGGAACCGCGGTTCATGGGAACGCCTCCCAACGCCACTCCCTTGGAGCGCACCTTTTACACGCTAGTTCCCTCGCTCGAATTCGCGGAGCGCTGCTATAACATTGCCAGATCGGGCGAGATTCCGGAGGAGCTCTGGGTGGATTGCGTGGTTTCTTCGAATGCGGATGATTCGCTAGCTCCGGCGGGCAAACACATCCTGACGTGCTTCGTGCAGTACGTTCCCTATCGCCTCAGAAACGGCTCGTGGGATGAAAATCGCGATCTGCTGGCCAATCGCGTGATAAAGAAAATCGGCGAGCACGCTCCGAATGTGCCGAACGCAATTCTGGCGCGGCACGTCCTGACGCCTCTTGACCTGGAACGAACCTATGGGCTGACGGAAGGAAACATCTTTCACGGCGATCTGACGCTGGAGCAGTTATTCTTCATGCGTCCCGTGCCCGGTTGGTCGCGATACCGAACGCCCATTGCCGGCTTGTATCTGTGCGGGGCGGGAGCACATCCGGGCGGCGGAGTCACTGGTGCTCCCGGTCATAACGCTGCCCATCAAGTTTTGCGAGATGCGAAGATGCGGCGCTTCGCCGGGTCTGCATGAATGGCAATGTATGAGTATAAAGATGACCGAGGAGCAGGCATGAAGAAAAAAGGCATACTGGAGCGTTTGAAAGAAGGACCAGTCTTGGGTGACGGCGGTTATTTGCTGGAACTGGAGAAGCGCGGATGGGTACGCGCAGGTCCGTTTACGCCCGAGGTGGCGTTGACTCATCCGGAGGCGCTCCGCGAACTGCACGTCGAGTTTCGCGAAGCCGGGGCTGAAGTCTTGCAGGCGCTCACGTTCTACGCCAGCCGCGACAAAATGGCGACAGTTGGTCTGGAGGACCGGTTGGAAGATTTGAATCGCGCGGCGGTGCGCATCGCGAAGGATGTGGCCGGAGACAAGTGTCTCGTCGCGGGGAATTTGTGTCTGACATGGATGTATGAACCGAACAGTCCGGCGGCGGCGGATCGGGTCCGCAGAACATTCGACGAGCAACTCGCGGTGCAAGTGGACGAAGGAATCGATTTCATTATCGGAGAAACTTTTTCCTGGCTCGGCGAAGCGCTGATCGCGGTCGAGCGAGGCAAAAAGACCGGACTGCCCACGATGGTCACGATCTGTTTCGAGAACAAAGACGAGACATCCGAGGGAAAAACTGCCGCAGACGCGGCCAAAGCGCTTTTCGACACGGGGGCGGATATTGTTGGTATGAACTGTTTGCGGCCGCCCGAGCATATGTTGCCTTCGATGGAGCTGATGCGGAAAGCAGTGCCCGGCTACATTGCGTGCCAACCCGTCGCTTATCGCACACCCCAGACCAAACCGGATTTCACCAGCCTGACTGAGTTTCCCTACGCGCTCGATCCGTTGCAGCTGACCCGCAAAGAAATGGCCGACTATGCGCTTCAAGCACGTGAGATCGGGGTCAACTACATTGGCGCGTGCTGCGGCGCGGTCGCCATTCATATACGCGAGATGGCTCGAGCACTGGGTAAGGTATCCGAAGATTCACGTTTGTGGAAAAAGGGTGGTGAGAAACCAATGTCGGCGTATGAGTATTACGGGCACGATCAAGTGGCTGGAGGCGAGAAGAGGTAAACGGCACGAGGGCAGGAACTAATCGAGTGGACAACCAACCGCCTTCGGGCGAACCACCAGAGATCGCGCTCACCGGGCCGGACAATTCGCTTGCCGCTGATTCCCGCCGCCCCCGTCGCGTACTCGGCTTTCGCGATTTGCTCTTGTTCTACGTGGTCACCGGCGTCAGCCTGCGCTGGATCGCTACCGCCGCTGCTGCGGGCCCGAGTTCGGTCGTCATTTGGATCGGCGCCTGGCTCATTTTCTATACGCCTCTCGCGCTCTCGGTAATAGAACTCTCCTCGCGCTATCCCAACGAGGGCGGCCTGTATGTCTGGAGCAAACGCGCTTTCGGCGACTTCGCCGGATTTATGTCGGCGTGGACTTATTGGACTTGCAACCTGCCCTACTTCCCTGCTGTTTTGTATTTTGCCGCCAGCAATGCGTTGTTCATGCGACCGCGCGCGTGGATGCATCTCTCATCCGATCGTAGTTACTACATTCTGTTTTCCATCACGGCGCTCGTGGTTGTGGCTGGCCTGAACATCATCGGCTTGGAAGTGGGCACCTGGCTGCACAACCTGGGCGCGCTCGCCATGTGGGTACCAGTTCTGATCATCGTTGGCATGGGTCTGATTGCGTGGCATCGATTCGGTCCAGCGACTTCATTCGCTCCGGCTGCTCTGGTTCCCAGCTTCCGGCTTAAGGACGTTCTCTTCTGGTCCGTTTTGATTTTTGCGTTCGCCGGCTGCGAAACGGCTTCCTTTATGGGGGACGAAATCAAGAACCCCCGGCGCTCCATCCCTCTTGCGCTCCTTACAGCAGGGCTCACAGTCGCGTTCTGTTACATCGTGGGAACCGTTGCAGTGCTGCTTGCGCTGCCTCAATCTGAAGTAAGCAATCTGCAAGGGCTCATGCAAGCGATATCGAGGACGGCGAACCGTATTGGCTTTGAAGGTATGAGTCCCTTTGCTGCTTTCCTAATTGCGCTGAGCAATCTGGGGGCGGCAGGCGCGTTTCTCGCAGCTGTGGCGCGCCTTCCATTTGTCGCTGGTCTCGACCGTGCCCTTCCGCCTATTTTCGGTGCGCTTCATTCTCGGTGGCGAACGCCCTGGTTTGCGCTTTCGACGCAAGCCGCTCTCGGTGTCGTCTTCACGTTACTGGGGCAAGTGGGCACCAGCGTGAAGGGCGCCTATGACGTATTGGTGAGCATGGGCGTCATCACGTATTTCATTCCGTTCCTCTATCTTTTCGCGGCCATGTTTAAGTTGCAGGGAGAACCAGCGGGTCCGGGCGCTATTCGCGTTCCCGGCGGCAAGCCGGTTGCGCTCATGGTGGCTGCGGTGGGATTCTGTACCACGCTGTTGACGATCGGTTTGTCGCTGATTCCCGCAGCTGATGAACCTAACAAAATACTGGCCGTGGCGAAGATCGTCGGACTTACCGGACTGGTGCTAGTCGCTGGCGTGGTGTTGTATTGGCTCGGCAAGAGAAGCGCGAGGCGGTCGGCGCATTTGTTAGCCGCTGAGTAAGCGGAGCGGATCAGTGGCTACGCGATTTTTGTTGGTTCTATGCTAGCTCGACGTCGATTTTCTTCGCTGCTGGATCCAGTTTCGTGATTCGAAAACTGCGCACTTGCCCTGCCTGAAGTTCTTGTGGCTCCGCGGATTTCGCAACCGCGCCACCTTTCCAGCGCGTTTGCAACATCGAGGTCAGCGATGCAAGATCCGTTTTTGTTCCAGCGGACTCATTCGTGCCGGAGGATTGCTGCTTCACTTTTTCGGCTGAGATCCGGCACGCTGCGTGGATACCTTCTCCCAACTCCACTCGCGCTGAACCCTTTGAAACTTCCACGATGCGTCCGCTGACGAGATCGCCTTCATGGTGTTCCTCGAGATATTCATCAATGCTGGTCGGTACTAATTGTTTCATTCCGAGTTTCAGTCTGCGCTTCTCCGCGTCGACCTCGAGCACTTGCGCCTTCACGGTTTGCCCTACCTTCAGCATGTCTTGCGGATGATTGATACGTTTCTCCGCACTCATGTCGCTGACGTGAATCATGCCCTCGATACCTTCGGCAACCTGCACAAAAGCGCCGAACTTCGTAATACTCACGACAGGGCCTTCTGCCACAGAGCCAACGGGAAACTTTTGCGCGATGTCGGCCCACGGATTTCCCAGCGCCTGCTTCAATCCCAACGACATACGCCGCTCACTCGCATTCACTCCGAGGATCACGGCTTCAACCGTCTCGCCGGGTTTCACCAGATCGCTCGGCTTCTTTACTTTCTTGACCCACGACATCTCGGAGACGTGAATTAATCCCTCGACTCCGGGATCGAGTTCCACAAACGCGCCAAAGTCTGTCACGCGAGTTACGGTGCCGCGCACGCGCTCTCCTGTTTTGTATTTGTCCGCAACCGCGTCCCACGGATGCGGCTGCAGCTGCTTCATCCCCACCGAAACGCGGCGCTTCTCAGGATCAATTTTGAGAACTTTGACCTCGATCGGCTGTTCTACCGTGAGCACGTCCGCTGCTTTATTGATGCGGCTCCAGGAAATATCACTCACGTGCAACAAGGCATCCACGCCGCCGATATCGACGAACGCTCCGTAATCGGTCAGACTTCGCACTGTCCCGCTCACGGTGTCACCTTCCTTGACTTCGGAGTAGCGACGGTCCTTGACCGTCTGCTCTTCTTCTTCGGAGACGACTCGGCGATCCACGACGATGTCTTCGTCCGCGGCATCGAGTTTGATAATGCGACATCGAATCTCCTGCTCGACCAACTTCTCCATCTCGGCGGCATCGCGAGCGCCACTGCGGGACGCTGGCATAAACGCACGGACTCCCACATCCACGCTCAAGCCACCCTTCACCACGGCTGTCACCGTCCCCACAATCGTCGTCTTGTCTGCGAAGGCCTTTTCCAGCGCTGACCAGTCCGTGGGGCGGGCAGCTTTGCTAAGCGTCAACTCGAAGTAGCCCTCGGGAGCGCGGCCTTTGATCGTAACTTGCAGTTTGTCACCTGGCTTCACAGCCTCATTTTTATTCTGCAATTCCGCAAGCGGCAAAACGCCCTCCGACTTGAACCCGATGTCGATGAACACTGAATCCACCGATACGGAAACGACTGTGCCTTCTCGGGTGCCTTCTGTCCGTCGGACCGTGTGGCTCTGCTCGAATTGCGAAAGAATGTTTCCGAAAGACTCGTTCTGGTCCTCAGGAGTGGAAGGCGCTGGAATATTTGGATTGGACATGTTCGACAACCTTGTGGAAGCGCAATCTTTCAAGGATAACATCGCGCCGGAAACAGCGGTCACAATCAGGTGTCTGAGGGCGACTCGTTACGACCTCGTGCGCCCTCTCGCGGCTTTCTTGGGTGACTTCGTCCGCTTCACGGATTTCTGATCTTCCTTGCTGTCCGACGCCGAGGCTCGCCGGGTACCCGGCACTTTGCCGATTCGAGGATCCCGAGCAACGACCAGGTCGCACGCCAGCAACGCCGCCTCTTCGAAATCCGGCGCATCGGCGGGAAGAACTTGCCAGCCCGTGACTTTTTTCCCCAATACCTTAATCGATCGCATGTTTGGAAAATCGCGGCGGAGACTTTCGTGGTGCTCCTCAGTGGTGGCGAGCCAGACCCCGTTGTCTGCAGTCTTATCGCGCTTGTCCCGCAGTATGAGAACAATCTTGTCCTCAACGTATATGGCAAGACAGCCGAACATCGGCCGCGTCAACGGCGACAGCGGAGCAATCGCGTCGAGCACGAACTCATGTGGAACGGACTTGCGCTGCGTGCCGCCGAAAAAGGCTCCCTCCAACTGGTACTGGACGGTATTGTGCCGACGCTTCGACATCAGTCTTAATGATATAGCCCAATTGAGGTAGTATCGGTTGAGTTTTGTCCGGAAACCGAGGTTCATATCGCAGTCCGTAACCAAGATGTTCGTCTGCCAGAGAACGCGGAGCCGACGCTCGGCATGGCGATTCCTCGCCACCAGGGGCGGGAATGGTTCTAAAGGGCCGGTTGCTGACGTTGCTAGTGAAGAGGGTTGGCTAGAGTGACTCGCCTCGCGCTGGTTCGCCACGGCGAAACCATCTGGCACGCCGAGAACCGTTATGCCGGCAGCACCGACATTCGCCTGAACCCGCGAGGTCTAGAGCAAGCCGAGCGGCTCGCCATCTGGGCAGCGACGGCGGATCTTGCCGCGATCTGGGTATCGCCATTGCGGCGGGCCCGCGAGACGGCTGCGCCATCGGAGCGTGCCACCGGTATCGCGGCTTGCGTCGACGACCGGCTCAGGGAGATTCACTTCGGTGAAGCCGAAGGGCTAACGAATTCTGAAATCATGCAATCGTTTCCAGATGCCTTCGCGGCATTTCAATCTGATCCCGTCGCCCACCATCTGCCCGATGGCGAGGACCCGCGCGATGTCGTGCGGCGAGCAATGGAGTGTTTCAACGAAATTCAGATCGCGCATCCGCGGGGGCGCGTTCTGGTCGTAACCCACAACACCGTGATCCGGCTTGCACTTTGTCAATTGCTGGGCGTGCCGCTCTCCAAGTACCGTTCCGCGTTTCCGGTGATGGCCAATGGTGCACTGAGCGAGATCCGCCTGCACAATGGCGAAGTCTCTCTACTAAAGCTCAACTCGCCGCTGGAGTCCGATGTCGCCGCCCTTACCCAGGCTGACGAAGCGGATGCTCCCGACTCATCACCTTAGAGCAGGCCGAACTAATTACAGCAGCGATGGGGTAGAATACGCGCCTGGCGCGGGATTTCTGGTTTCTGCGAATTATCGCTATCTATGACGCGAATTATTCTTATCGGAGCTGGACGGGGTGGACGGGCGCTTGTCGAACTACTCCGCCAGGATCCGAGCGTCGAAATTGTCGGCGTCGCTGACAAAGACGAAGGAGCGCCCGGCATTGTTCTCGCCCGCGAACTCGGCTTACCGGTTGCCGCAAACTACCGAAAATTCCTGAAAGCCGACGCAGCCGATTTGATCATCGATGTGACCGGCGATCCTGACCTTGGCCGGGAAGTTTACCGCTTGCGGCCTGAGGGAACGGAAGTCGTGGGTGGCAAGACAGCCCGATTTATCTCGGAATTTGCCGCGAGCAAAAATCGAGGAGGCACGCTCCAGGATCAATACCAGTTGGCCCTGCGCGAACTGGAAGCGCGTTCGGAAGGCGAGTTCATCATCGGCAGCAACCTGAAGATGAAGGAAATCTCCGGACTGATTTCCAAGGTTGCGCCTACTCCCACGACCGTTTTGATTCGCGGCGAGAGCGGAACCGGAAAAGAGTTGGTGGCGCGCGCCATCCATCACAACAGCATGCGCAGCGATCATCCGCTGGTCACTTTGAACTGCACGGCGTTGTCTCCAGCTCTGCTCGAAAGCGAACTCTTCGGCTACAAGCGCGGCGCATTTACGGGTGCGTACAACGACAGCAAGGGATTATTCGAAAAGGCGGAGGGCGGAACGATGTTCCTCGATGAAATCGGCGACATGTCTCTCGAAATCCAGGCCAAATTCTTGCGCACGCTGCAAACCGGAGAGATTCGCGCCGTCGGCGACATGCGGACACGAAAGGTTTCAGTAAGAATTGTTGCCGCCACCAACCGAAATCTGGAGACTGCGATTCGCGACGGTACTTTCCGCGAAGATCTGTTCTACCGGATCAACACCTTTTCCATCACTCTGCCGCCTTTGCGCGAGCGGATTGAAGATATTCCCTTCCTCGCGGAATATTTCCTGCTAAGGGCGAGAGCTAAGGTGAACAAGAAAGTAGACAGGATCGCTCCCGAGGCGCTGGCTTTGCTGAAGAACTATTCCTGGCCGGGAAATCTTCGCGAACTCGAAAACATTATTGAACGAGCCGTGGTATTGACTTCATCTTCGGTAGTTGAAGCTGAGCACCTTCCGCTCCACGTACAAGAGGTTGTGTCGTTCAAGCCCCAGCTCGGATTCATGCCAAGCAAGGCGCAGGCGATCGCGCAGTTTGAACGGGAAGCCTTGTCGAGTTATCTGCTTAAGGCCAACGGAAACATCTCCAAGGCTGCGAAGTTAGCAAAAATACCGCGCCGCACTTTTCATCGCTTGCTGGCCAAGCATAAAATCTCTACGCGGTCGTCGCGCGGGGTTAGCTGAGATAAATTAGTCTCACATGCGTGACAGCCATATCCACATCGACAATTGTTACTTAACTATTTTATATCACATAGTTAGAACTATGACTCCCGCTTTTACTGAGACATTAATGTCTCTTGTGCAGGAAGCTCGGGGGTCTTCCCGCCTACGACGATCCGCTCTCGCGTTGCAGCCCAAGCAAAAGAAAGAACAACTACTTACGAACTCGACACCGTCCGTAGCAAACCTCTAAGCGGTATTGGAACCGGAATTGCCATAACAGAATTCAATGAAGTTAAGAGCCGGCTGAAACAGCCGGAGGAACTTTGAAAGTGCGCGTTGTAAAAAGTATGAAGCAACAGATGTGGCCGGGCAAACAGCCCGGCCACCGTCTGGAACCGCGCGTCCGCCTACCGCAATCTGTTCAAAAGCATTCGTCGTTCAAATTCGTCGTTGCGCGAAGCCGCGTTTCGACCAGATATTCCGCGCTTGTGTCCGCAGTGGCAAATCAGTAATTCGTGAGGGAGAGAGAAATGGCTGGTAACAACAACTCCGGCAAGAAGAAGAGTCGATGGGCCGCAGGCATCACGCCCTACGCGGAAATGGGCTACTACGACGCCGACTATGAGCCAAAGGCTACGGACATTTTGTGTGCCTTCCGCCTGGTTCCGCAGTCAGGGGTGGATCCGGTCGAAGCGTCGGCCGCGGTAGCCGGTGAGTCTTCGACAGCAACATGGACGGTGGTCTGGACCGATCGCTTGACGCCCTATGAGCATTACCAGGCGAAATGCTATCGGGTCGATCCTGTTCCCGGCACCGATCAGTACATCGCCTACATCGCTTACGACATCGACCTGTTTGAAGAAGGCTCGATCGCCAACCTGACTTCTTCGATTATCGGAAACGTGTTCGGCTTCAAAGCGCTCAAATCTCTACGCCTCGAAGATATGCGGATTCCTCCGCATTACGCGAAAACATTTCAGGGTCCGGCTCACGGCATCGTGATGGAACGCGAGTATCTGAATAAATTCGGGCGTCCGCTGCTGGGCGCAACCGTAAAACCCAAGCTCGGCCTTTCGGCACGCAACTACGGGCGCGTTGTCTACGAAGCGCTGCGCGGAGGGCTCGACTTCACTAAAGACGACGAGAACATCAACAGCCAGCCTTTCATGCGCTGGCGTGACCGCTTTTTGTTTTGCATGGAGGCAGTGAATCGCGCCATCGCCGCTACAGGCGAGATCAAAGGACATTACTTGAATGTCACTGCCGGAACCATGGAGGAAATGTACGAGCGTGCTGATTTCGCTAAGGAACTCGGCACGGTGATTGTGATGATCGATCTGACCATCGGCTACACCGCGATTCAGTCGATGGCCAAGTGGGCGCGCCGCAATGGCGTGATTCTGCACTTGCACCGCGCGGGTCACGGAACTTATACGCGGCAAAAGACGCACGGTGTGAACTTCCGCGTCATCGCGAAGTGGATGCGCCTGGCGGGAGTCGACCATATTCATGCGGGCACGGTGGTAGGCAAACTGGAGGGTGATCCCAACGCGATTCGCGGCTACTACAATACGTTGCGTCCGAACAAAATCGATGCCGATCCAACGCAAGGATTGTATTTCGAGCAGGACTGGGCGTCGTTGCCGGCGACAATGCCGGTGGCCTCCGGCGGTATCCACGCGGGTCAGATGCATCAGCTGCTGCACCTTCTCGGCGAAGACGTCGTGCTGCAGTTCGGCGGAGGGACGATCGGCCATCCGGATGGGATCGCTCAAGGCGCGACCGCGAATCGCGTGGCCACGGAAGTGATAATCCAGGCCCGCAACGAAGGCCGCGACTTTCTCAGCGAAGGACCGGAGATTCTGAACAAAGCTGCGCGCTGGTCGCCGGAGCTGCGCAAGGCGCTGGACATCTGGAAAGACGTCAGCTACGACTTCGAGTCAACCGATGTGCCCGATGCCGTCGGAACCGTCACAGTAGCATGACCCGCGCGTTCACGTTTTGAACCTGGAAACGAATTATGCGAATTACTCAAGGAACGTTTTCTTATTTGCCCGACTTCACCGAAGATCAAATCAAAGCGCAGGTGCGGTACTGCTTCGATTGTGGCTGGGCCTTCTCGATCGAGCACACGGATGATCCGCACCCCCGGAACTCGTATTGGGAGATGTGGGGCCTTCCGATGTTTGACCTGCAAGATTCGACCGAAGCCATGGAGCGCCTCGACGAATGCCGGAAGGCCTTTCCCAACCAGTACATTAAAGTGAACGGGTATGACCGCACCAAGGGGCGGCAAACCACGATGTTGAGCTTCATCGTGCAACGGCCCGCGGATGAACCAGGATTTTGTCTGGAGCGCACGGAGGCAGCCGACCGGCAGATCCGGTACACCATTCGATCGAAAAGCAGCTCGGCGAACTAGAACGAGAGAAGAGCCATGCACAAGTTGGATACAGAATCCGTCGTAGATGCAGCGCCTGTCCGCGAGCCCGAGGAGAACCTCGTGGATATTGGGGCAGCGCATCGGGATTCCAATCTCGACGAAATTCTGGATGAGCTCGATCGCGAACTGGTTGGTCTCAACCCAGTCAAAACCTATATCCGGCGCGTCGCATCGCTATTACTGGTAACTCGGTTGCGTGAACAGGTTGGGCTTTCCACCGAGCGCCCGACTCTGCACATGTCCTTTACCGGACACCCTGGCACAGGCAAGACTACGGTCGCAATGCGCATGGCGAAAGTACTGCACCACCTCGGCTACCTGCGGCGTGGCCATTTGGTGGTTGCCACCCGCGACGACCTGGTCGGCCAATACGTTGGCCACACGGCGCCCAAGACGAAGGAAATTCTCAAGAAGGCAATGGGAGGCGTGCTGTTTATCGACGAGGCATATTACCTCTACCGGCCCGAGAACGAACGCGACTACGGCCAGGAAGCGGTTGAGATGCTGCTGCAGGCGATGGAAAATCAGCGCGAAGATTTGGTTGTGATCCTGGCCGGCTATCAAGACCGGATGGCAACTTTTTTCCAGTACAACCCAGGATTTCGCTCGCGCGTGGCGCACCATATCAGCTTTCCCAATTACACGCTGGAAGAACTGACAACGATCGCCGAGGTGATGCTGCGGCAGCAGAACTACAATTTTGACGACGAGTCGCGACAGGCGTTTATTGAATACCTCAAGTTGCGAATCGGGCAACCTCAATTTGCCAATGCCCGCAGCGTGCGCAACGCCATCGACCGGATAAGACTGCGTCAAGCCAGCCGACTGGTCTACGAGGGCGGACGCATCGGCAAGGAGGAGTTGGCTCGCATCGCCGCTGTCGACGTGCGTCAGAGTCGGGTTTTTCAAGGAGGGTTGGACGGAGAAACTGAAGCGGACACAGCAAACGGCGCGCCATTGGTGCGAGGCAAGGAGGAGTGATGAAAAGGCGACCAATCCTGCTAGGCATCGTGGGCGACAGTGCCGCCGGCAAAACAACGATAACCCGGGGTTTGACGCGGCTGCTGGGCCCGGAGCGCGTGACCCACGTCTGCGCCGATGATTATCACAAATACGATCGCGCCGAGCGGGCCCGTCTGAACATCACTCCGCTGCACCCCGATTGCAACTTCCTTGACATTCTGGAGTTGCACCTCGAACGTGTGCACTACGGGCAGGCCATGCTCAAGCCGGTCTACGATCACAGCACAGGCTCACTGGTACGGCCCGAGTACGTTGAGCCGCGCGAGTTCGTCATTGTGGAAGGGCTGCTCGGGTTTCACACAACCGCGATGCGGCAATTCTATGACGTCAAAGTTTTTCTTGACCCGCCCGAGGACATGCGGCGTCTTTGGAAGATCAAGCGGGACACAGCCAAGCGCGGTTATTTGCCCGAGCAAGTCTTAGCTGAAATGGAGAGGCGCGAGCCGGATTCGCGGGACTTTATCCGCCCACAGCGCGAATTCGTCGATATCGTCGTGCGCTTTCATCCGGAGAGCGCCGTGGGATCGGATCAAGCCGACGGGCACTTGAATGTCCACTTAGTCTTGCGCCCAACTATCCCTCACCCCGACCTCACTTATCTGGTTAACCATCAAAACGGCCAGCCCGCCGGCATTCGCCTTGAACTCGGACGCGACTCTGGACGGCCTGTCGAGTTTCTTGAAGTCGATGGCAACGTGAGCCGTGAGCACGCCGCCCAATTGGAACAGGCGATCTGGAAACATCTCCCTGATCTGCGTCCGCTGCGCGCCGATCAGTTCGGCGATTACAACGATGGCAGCGAAGTGCGGCATAGCGATCCGCTGGCCCTCACGCAACTGCTGATCACCTATCACCTGTTGCGCGCCTACAGTAAAGACAGCCCCATGCCGTTCGCGCGGCCGGTGGCGGCCCTGAGCCGGTTGAAGGCGGTTCGGGAGGAGTCGTCGGTGGAGGCCGTCACCAAGTCGGTGGAGGCCGTCACCAAGTCGGTGGAGGCCGTCACCAAATAGTGAAACCTGTTCGTTAGTCTTCACTGATCTTCCGCAAGGCACTCGTTCGGATTTCTCCAGTCTGATCAGCATCCTCCCCTGCCGGAATCGTTTACACTCACGCTTTGAGCACAATCCGCTGGCTAAATCGACAATCAGCTATTATGACGGCAAGCGTGCCGAGCTTTCGCGTGGATGGGGCACGATCAACGTAGAGTTCGAGGAGACAGAATCGTCATGCGCGTTGGAGTCTTCACTCCCCTGCTGTCGCAACTTTCGCTGCACGCAGTTCTCAAGAAACTCAAGGCCCTGGAAATCGACACGGTCGAACTCGGCACCGGCAATTACCCTGGCGACGCGCACTGCAAGGTCTCCATGCTCGAAGATGCCCTCGCCCTCGCCGAGTTCCAGAGGGTGCTCGCAGATCATGGCACAACTATCAGCGCTTTGAGTAGTCACGGTAATCCGCTGCATCCCGATAAGGCTCGCGCGCAACATGATCGTGAAATAAGTCGTAAGACTATCCTGCTCGCTGAAAAGCTCGGCATTCACGTCGTAATCGATTTCTCAGGATGCCCGGGCGACTCGCCCAACGCCACTGCCCCCAACTGGGTCACCTGTCCGTGGCCGCCGGATTATCTCAAGGTCCTTGACTGGCAGTGGAACGAAGTGGTCGCGCCTCACTGGATCGAGCACGCGAAGTTCGCCGCCGATCACGGCGTGAAGATCGCAATCGAAATGCACCCCGGATTCGTAGTCTATAGTCCGGAGACGATGCTTCGCTTACGCTCCATCGCCGGACCCAGCGTGGGTTGTAACTTCGATCCGAGCCATCTCTTCTGGCAGAGCATCGATCCCATCGCAGCTGTCCGCGTGCTTGAAGGTGCTATTTTCCACGTCCATGCCAAGGACACGCAGATCTATCCCGTCAACCTTCCGCGCACCGGCGTGCTCGATACGAAGCCGTACACTCAAGAGCGCGAACGTGCCTGGATTTTCCGTACTTGCGGCTACGGTCACGGAGCTGAATGGTGGCGCGAATTTGTCTCGACTTTGCGCATGTTTGGCTATGATTCCGTGCTATCCATCGAGCACGAAGACAGCCTGCTCTCTCCGGAAGAGGGTTTGACCAAGGCCGCCAATTTCCTTAACAGCATTGTGATTCGCGAGCAGCCGGGCGCAGCGTGGTGGGTGTAGAACGGAGCAAACCGGAAACACGATGAAACCGATCAGAACGGCAATCTTCGGCACGGGCTTCATGGGCCGTGTGCATCTGGAAGCGGTGCGGCGGCTGGAATCGGTCGAAGCAACCGCGATCGCGGGGAGAAACACGGATGCGGCCCGACGCCTGGGCGCGGGCTTTTCCATCCCCACGATTACGACCGACTACCGCGAGATCCTGCGTGATCCGGCGATTGATGCAGTTCACATTTGCACGCCCAACGCGCAGCATTTTGCCATGGCCAAGGACGCCCTCAACGCCGGCAAGCATGTGATCTGCGAAAAGCCACTGGCCACGAGCGTCGAGGAAGGCGAAGAGCTCGTCGCTCTCGCGACTCGGCAAGGAGTGCGCAACTGCGTCTGTCACAATTTGCGTTTCTATCCCATGGTGCAGCAGATGCGCGCCATGCGCGAAGCCGGGGATCTAGGTGAAATTCTAGTAGTCCAAGGCACGTATTTTCAGGACTGGCTGCTCTACGAAACCGATTGGAACTGGCGGGTCGATGCCAAAGCCGGCGGCCCTTCCCGCTGCATGGCCGACATCGGCTCACACTGGTTTGATTTGGCTGAGCACGTTACCGGACGGCGAGTGACTTCCCTCTGTGCCGATCTCCAAACGTTCCACCCTATGCGCAAGCAACCGAAACATTCGGTCGCGACCTTTGCCAACAAGCTACTTGGTCCCGAAGACTACATTGAAACTCCTGTAGATACGGAAGACTTCGGCGCCGTCATATTTCGCATGGGCGCGCGCACGCGCGGCAGCGTCACTGCAAGTCAGGTTTCCGCCGGACGCAAGAATCGCTTCAACATTGAAATTTACGGCACACGATCTTCGGTCGCGTGGAACCAGGAACGTCCCGACGAACTATGGGTGGGCCACCGCGATACCGGAAATGAAATCTTTATTAAGGATCCATCTCTGCTCAAGCCCGCGGCGCGCAGCTACGCCGATCTTCCCGGCGGACACAGCGAAGGCTACGACGACACATTCAAGCAGATCTTCCGCCGCTTCTACGCTTCGATCGGCACAGACGATGCGCCCGAGTATCCGCAGTTCCTCGATGGACTGCGGCAACTGACCATCCTCGATGCCGTGCTCCAGAGTCATCGGACGCGAGCGTGGATCGATGTTCCCGCACCTGGTTCTGAGAAGTGAAACCGGCAATTGAAAGGAACGCTACCGCGTGTTGATCCTCGCCGCCATTCTCGCCATCTTTGTCTACGGGCTGATCGCCGCCATGCTCGGGACGATCCTGCCCGACCTGTCGGATCGCTTCCACCTCTCGCCGAGTCAGAACGGCACCATCGCGTCTGCGCAAGCGCTGGGGCTCATTCTCGCCTCGCTCGGCGTCGGCCCACTGCTGGATAACGAAGGCAAGAAACTCGGCATGGTCCTCGGCCTCGCCTTCATCTCCATCGCGCTATTCGCCCTGCCGCGCTCGCCAGGCTTCCGCAGCATCTTACTTCTTCTGTTCCTGCTTGGGGTCGGCGGCGGCACGGTTGTGACCGCCGCGAATGCTCTGGTCAGCGATGTCGGCGAGGCCCATCGCGCCAGCGCATTGAACTTGGTCAACCTCTTCTTCGGGCTCGGTGGACTTGCCACACCGTTCATCGCCGCCAATCTCTTTAAGCGGAATTGGGTTCGTCTCTGCTACACCATCGCCTCACTTACGGTCGTGACGCTGGTGATCGAGATGCTCACCCAAATGCCGGGCCCCACAGGCACCGGCCGTTTTATTCTTGCGGATGCGGCTCCCGTGCTTGGACGGCCGCTGCTTTTTCTGGTCGGACTGTTTCTCTTTCTCTACATCGGCTGCGAGGTCGGCGTCTGGAACTGGCTGCCACGACACCTCATCGCGCAAGGTATTCCCGAGTCACAAGCGCTCAACATTCTTTCGCTGGGATTTGCACTCGGCTTGCTGATCGGGCGCGCCGGCATCTTGCCGATCCTGATTCATGTGCCCGCCATCACCGTAACGCTGGTGGGATCGATCGCGATGGCGGTTACGACCTTTCTGATGCTCCGGACCAACAAGCCGGCAGCGGCCATGGTGCTGGTTTTTCTCAGCGGGCTTTCCATGGCCCCGGTGTTCCCTACCACGATCGCCATCGTCGGCGATGCTTTTCCGCGTATGACCAGCACTGCGATTGGCTTCGTCATCACCTGCGGATGGACCGGCCTAGCCGTCAGTTCGCGGGTGATCGGAGCCATCGCTGGTGGGGATCCGCGGCGGTTGAAGAAAGCTTTGCTGGTGATTCCCGCATCTGCAGTATTGATGGTGGGCCTGGATCTGGCGATCAAGAACGCGCTGCGCTAACGGTTTACGGTTTTCTTTGTGAACCTTCGTGTCCTTTGTGGTTCTAGCATTTCAAGTGCATCAACCACAGAGGACACAAAGGTACACAAAGGAAAGCTCCGCGGAAGCGCCTGCCCGTCACACCTTCAGCGCTCGCATGTAATCGGCGTCGACTTTCAGTGCTTCCATCGCGGGCATATCAAACTCTTCTTGTTCGACGAAGGCGTGCTCGATCTTCGCCTTCTTGGCCGCTTCGAAAATAGGACGATAGTCGATCGTGCCCCGGCCCAACTCGGTCGAAGGCGGAGCATTGGCGGGCGTTACCGCCGCGGTGATCTTGAAATCCTTCACATGCAGCATTGAAATGTGGGCAGGATACCGCGTCAATAAGTTCACAGGATTCTGTCCGGCAACGATTGCCCAGCCGCAATCCAGTTCCATCGCGACTTTCGACGGATCGGTCGAACGAAGCAGTTCGTCGTAGAACATTACGCCATTCTCGGAGCGGAACTCCGGGGTGTGGTTGTGATAGGCAAACTTCATGCCCGCAGCGTGCACACGCTCGCCGATGCGATTGAACTGCTCCGCGTTCCAGCGCCAATCATCGAGCGTCATCGATTCCCGATCCGCTCGGGAGGGAGCCTTCACGCCCGACGCATCCTTGAGCCCCGGCGATGCGCAGACGATGTAATCAAGTCCCAAGTCCTTGCCGAACTGAATAGTCTCATCCACCTTGGGTAGCAATTGCACCATGGGATAGTGCGCGCTTACACAGTGCAAACCTGCCTGATCCATCGCGAGCTTCACTTGAGCTGGCGTACGGCCGAAGAAGCCCGCAGCCTCCACCTCGCGATAGCCAATTGCCGACAACTGCTTGAGCGTTCCTTCGTAGTCCTTGGGCAAGATGTCTCGCACTGAATACAACTGCAACCCGAGCGGCAGGCCCAGAGGCTCAGCCATCAGCCGAGGTACGCCCTTCCATAATGCCGCGCATGCGGCGGATGCGGAGGCAGTCTTCAAAAAAGCTCTTCTAGAAATTTCACGCATGATTCCCTTCCTCGATTCTGAGCTCACCTATCCCCGGATCGTTTTCGCGCCTGCATCCCAGGTTGCAATCGTGTTCTTGAAATAGGCGTAGTTAGCCAGATGGCAGCCGATCGCGGCATGGTTGCCAAAAACCTCGTTCTCCACGGTTGGCTTTCGAGTTCGAACGGCGTTGAAAAAGTTTGCCTGATGGGCCGACACGTCGCTATAGCCTGCCGGCGCGGTGAAGGTTTCCGCCTCGTCAACTTGATAGTCGAGCGGTCCGGGCTGCGGATGGTCGGTCGCCCACTGCGCCAGATATTGCTTGCGAAGCCGCTCCGGCCAGCCCTTCGTGGAATACGTTTCGGGCTTGGGAGTTATATCCTGCGGCGTGAAGGTCAGAGTCTGCCCAACGATCTCCATTGTTCCTTTGGTGCCGTGGAATCTGATCGGCTCACCGCCTGCGTTGTTCAGATTACAGCGCAGCACCACGCGGAATTTCGGGAAGTCATAAAGTGTTTCGATCACGTCTGGGAAGTCGCGTCCGTCCTTCCAGCGAAAAAGTCCACCGCTCGACTGCGCCCGTTGGGGCGCTTCGTTGGTTCCCGAAACGAAGTAAATCCCAGAGAGCAGATGCACGAACAGATCGCCGGCCAGCCCCTCGCCGTAATCGGAATAGCAGCGCCAGCGGAAGAAACGCGTCGCGTCGAAGGGCCGCTTGGGCGCGCCTACAAGAAATGCATCCCAGTCGATCGTCTGCTCGCTCGCGTCCGGAGGAATCGGATACACCCATGCGCCGCTGGGCGAGTTGCGATCCGAGAAACCCTCGATGAAGAACACATCGCCAAGCGCGCCCGACGCGTAGAGCTCGCGCGCCTTTTCATAGACGATGGAACTCACGCGCTGGCTGCCCACTTGGAGAATACGATTTCCCTTCTGCACTGCTTCCACCATGGCAAAACCATCTTCCAGCGTGTGCGACATCGGCTTTTCGCAGTACACGTCTTTGCCCGCGGCGCAGGCGTCCACCACGATGCGGCGATGTTGGTGGTCGGCAACGGCGACGATCACCGCGTCCACATCCTTGCGGTCCAGAATCTCCTTATAATTGCGCGTCGTCGGGACTTGCTTCTGCACGGCCTCTTGCGCCGCTTCGTGGCGGCTGTCATAGAGGTCACACGCGGCGACACATTCAACGCCAGGCACTGCGAGCGATGCTGCCAGCAGCTCGCATCCGCGTGTGCCCGTGCCGATCGAGGCAAACCGGACGGTGTCGCTCGGCGCCACCGGACGGCCTTGTCCCCAAAGAGCGGCCGGCTCCAGCAAGGTTATCTTCGCCGCGGCCACCGAGCCCGCGCCAATCCGCATAAAACTGCGGCGTGTCAATGAATGCATTCTGTTCCATCCTCTCTTCCATCGACGACGAAATGCCAAGTCTCAAATCTTGTGCTCCAGAAAATTACGCGGCTTGGAGCACGCTGACGGGCAGCAACAACGTTATAACAGCGCCGCCTCCCTCGCGATCGGAAATTCTAGCGGCGCCGCCGTGGGCCTGGACTACTGCGTCCACGAAGGCGAGCCCAAGACCGTGTCCGGGAGAATGTTTCCCCTTTACGAAGCGCTCGAAAGCCCGGCTGCCGATATCAGGCGGGAATCCCGGGCCGTTGTCTTCGATCACCAGTTCTGCCGAGCCTTGAAGCGAATGTAGACGAATGCTCACTCGACATCCCGCGGGTAGGTGAGTCAATTCATTTTCGAGCAAATTGCTTACCACCCTATTCATAAGGGGCAAATCGGCGTCTAGAACGACATGCGGTTCAAGATCAACCGTCACTTCATGATGGCGCTCAGCCATGGCTGGCTGGTAAATATCAACGAGTTGTCTGACGACATCAGAGAGGTCAACGGGGCCGCGATCCATGTGAAGCGCGCCAGCTTCCGCTTCGGCAAGGTCCAGCGTGGTGTTCAGCAACTGCAAGAGCCTATCCAACTCTTCAATCGCTTGCCCAACCGAATCACGCAACTTCTCGTTCCCCTCAGTGCATAATGCGGATTCGAGCGTTCCGCGAATCAAAGTTACCGGACTTTTCAGATCGTGGGCGACAGCGCCGGTCACGGTGCGAAGCTGATTCACGGAAGCTTGTAGCCGGTCCAACATGTGATTGAAGGTCTTCGCCAATCGCGAAATCTCGTCTGAATTCGCGGGTTCGGGCAATCGCTCCTGCAAATCCTCAGTGCTTATCTGCGCCACAGTTTCGGTAATACGTTCGACGCGGAGCAGAGTACGACGCGCGCTCCAGTACGAGATCACGAAACCAAGCAGGAACATGCCGCCCCAGACCAAGAGAAAACGCCGTGCAAGAATGTGTAGCAGATATTTAGCGCCTCGATCGGACTGTCCCAGATAAACAGTTCTTCCATCTTGAGCTTGAACAACGACCCGAAAGGTTTGCCGCCATCCGTCGACCCTAATGGACTTCGGAGCGCCCGGAACCAGCTTTGCCCGTTGGATCGCAGCGACAAAAGCATCCTTCGAACTCGGGCCCACCCAGAATGGAGATTCACTGTTATTGGGATCTGTTGCCAGAAAAAAGACGGAATTCAGTCTTTCCCCGCGGGCGTTGCGCTCATCGGGAACTTCCCGCGTGGCAAGCTCGGCCACCTCCCCAATGATCCGCTTGTGCAAGTGATCTCTCGGAGTATCCGCCAAGACCTGAACAAGAACTTCGGCTTCGCCACTAAGCCAGGTGTCACTGCGCTCCCGGATGCCCTGCGCGACGAGGAAATAAACGATGTAGAACGCCACAGCCGTTCCAAGCGCGAAGGCCAGAGTCGTCCAAATCGAAATCCGCCAAGCTGCGGTAGCGCGTAAGTTCTTAGGCATGCTTGAGAACGTAACCAACACCTCGAATGGTATGGATCAGCGGTCGCGGAGTGTCATGGTCCACCTTGCTGCGCAGACGATAAATATGGACATCCACGACGTTGGTCGCTGGGTCAATTCGCATCCGCCAAACGTGGTCCAGAATCATGGTACGAGTTACCACGCGACCTTCGTTGCGGCAAAGATACTCCAGCAATGAGAACTCCTGCGGAGTCAATTGCAATAAGTGATCACCTCTTCGGGCTTCACGTCGTACCAGGTCAAGCTGCAAGTCGGCAGCTTGCAGGCGCACCGATTCGTTCGCGGGCGCCGCAGATCTGCGCAGAAGATTTCTCAGTCGCGCCAGCAGCTCCGGGAGGGCGAATGGTTTGGTGAGGTAGTCGTCGCCGCCCTGCTCGAGGCCGCGGACACGCTCGTCTACAGAACGCCGGGCAGACAGGATTAGGACTGGCGCTGAGCTCCCCTGCGCACGGCAATGCGCGATCAAGTCCAATCCGTCCATGTCGGGAAGGCCAAGATCGATGATGAAGGCATCGTGAACGCCTTCCAGAGCCATCAATTCCCCACTTTTCGCGTTATCTGCGGTATCGACCTGGTATCCGGCCTCGACCAGGGCTCGTTTCAGGAACTGCTGAATGGAAACGTCATCCTCTACTAACAGCAATCGCATAGGAGCTTTCCGCCTGCCCAAGAACTTTACACCTCAAAGTGGGATGCAGGAAACTCCTCAAACGTTAAACGCATTTCGACCCAGGCCTCGGCTCTCCGAACCGAGGCTGCGCGAAATGATGCTTGCTGATTTTGATGAGGACTTGCCCGTCTATTGCTGCGGACGCCAAGTCATATCCACGCGCACTGGAATTTCATTCTTAACCGGCATGGTCAACAGCGTCGGAGGCTCGATTTTGAAATCGGTAAGCGTCGCCGGAATTGTTCCCGTGATATGAGTCTCGCCGTTCTGCGTTTCAAGTTTCAGAGGGACTTGCTTGTAGTGGGCAGTCTGGCCAGCAAACTGAATCTCCAGATCGGCGTTGACGGTCGACGACGTCTCGGCCGATTCGGGTAACCGGGTGCGTACGGTGACGATGGGAAACTCGGCGCCTCGTGTCACCTGCAGCATATGAAGATCGCGGTTGCTGTCTCCCGAATCAAACGATTTGACCGGCACTGCGATCAGGAAATCGCATTGACCGGCGTGGCAAACGCCCTTCCCTTTCGCCGCATGGCTCACCCCCTCAGACTGATGCAGTGGATGCGACACGTGGTAAGTGAGAGTGCTTTGTTTCAGGATCCATTGGCTATCTGCCGCCGCAAACGTAGGGAGTGCGGCGAGCAAGAAAGCAAGCAATATTTTCTTGTCCATAAACTGTGCTTAGAACTTTACCGAAACCGATAGAAGAGCGGCCCCGAACGCCCCCGCGGTCACGATGGCTACCGGTGCGTGCGCGGAGGCGATGCCATGAACCTTTTCTCCATTGCTCTTTTGGTCGAAAGCCATAATCCCCAAGATAGGAGTCAAAATCATCCCGGGGCCATGGATCCAAGCCATGGCTTTGTGGAATCGGATCGGACCGCGAGTTTCGGTTCCCGGCACTCGGGGGGCGCGGATTGCATAGTATGCAGTAATGAAATACAAGTCTCCCGTCACTCCTCCGAGAGCTGCGTGCAGATAGCGCGAGGATGTGCTCGTACTTTTGCCTCCAGCGTTGAGAGAGGTGGCAACGGTGGCAATCAATGGAATGGTCGTGATCAAGCCCATCCGTTGATGGATCTTTAGCATGTGAGTGCGTTTATCCAGCAAGGCTTGCTCGCGGGCGTTGCCTTGAGTCTGCTCTGGAGTGAGCCCCAGATCCGACAGCGTGGGCGCGGTTGTATTGCTGGATGGCGCGTTCGGCAAATTCTCTTGGGACGTCGCTAATTTTCCGCTAGCGGACGCCTCCAGTTTCTCGTCCAGAACAGCCGGCACGGTTCCACTGACGATTGTGGAAGGAATCTCGACCGTATTGAAACCGGTTGACTCAAACTTCACCCGGTAGTTGCCTGATGGGAGCATGTCAAATTTATAAGTGCCGTCCGCCCCCGTGGTCACTGTTCGCGACTGCCCAGTGTCTACGTTCGTGGCCGTGACTGCGGCGTTTGCAACCGCGTTATCGGACGCGTCAGTAACCTTGCCCGTCAATACTCCCGTGGCCGTCGTCTGCCCCATCAAGTGCGGCGCCACTGCAACGAGCAGACAAACAACAACGAGGACACGTAAGCTGCGTCCGTTGCCGAGGGTATCCCTCAACATCTTTCACCTCACCGTTTATTCCTAAGCCCGAAGTCGGTTTGCCCGTAACCTGCATCTCCACGTTACGGACTGTAGGCCGCGACTCCTTTCAGTCCCCGCGCGGAGTGTCGTGCTCACACCGCGCGGGAGTCTGATAGCGCGATTGCTGTCTTATCGCGACAGGGTTATTAAATATGATAGGTCCGCAACATTACCGTGCTGTTTCCGAAAGATGACAATTTGTTCATCCAGGTTTCTGATCGCTGCGCCCCGTTTCGAAACTCCGGAAGTTGCCGGTAATTCCTCGTCCCACTTCAACTTGAACGGTGTGCACAAAGATTCATGCGTTCCACTCATAAATTTCATAGGGAATCTTTACGGCTTCCTTACGTACTGCCCTCTATATTCCGCACGTGAGCAGTTCAGAATGTCGGACCTAGAGCCCGCTCCGCTCGTGGAGGTAATACGTGCCCAGATTTTCCTTGCCCGCAACACTTGTCTTTGCTTGCATGCTTTTTCTCCCGACTGCCCAGGCCCAATCCACCTTTGGAAGCATTCGCGGTACGGTTCAGGATGCTTCAGGTGCCGTAATCGCCGGCGCTGTCGTGACTGTTCATTCGCTGGACGAGAATTTTGAACGGCAAGTCATGACCGACGGCTCCGGCGATTTCGTCGTCGAAAATCTGAAGCCCGGGCGCTATAAATTGACGGCTCATCACGATGGACTGGCGGATGCTGTCGTCAGTTCAGTCGCGCTCGAGGCGCGCCAGGACCTTCGCATCCCAATCACGCTGACGATTGCCACCGCGACTACGGTTGTGGAGGTAAGTGACTCTCCCGATCAAATCAACACCGAAAACGCCACCCTCAGCGATTCCAGAGACAATCTGCAGATCACCCAGCTGCCGCTGAATAATCGCGCCACCACGACCAGCCCCCTGGGAGCGCTAACCATTTTGCCAAACGTGCAACAGGACAGCTCCGGAAATATTGCGCTCGGGGGCGTGAGTTCGTCGATGGTGAACTTTTCTGTTGATGGCATTTCAACGGTAAACGTGCGTCAGAATGGCGCGCTACAAGACGCTTATCCTTCACAAGAAGGAATTTCTGCGGTGAAGGTGACGTCATTCAACAACAGCGCGGAATTTTCGCAGGTAGGCGACGTCACATTCACCACCAAAAGCGGTACAAGTCAGTACCACGGCAGCCTGTTTGAGTATCTACAAAACGACGCGCTCGATGCAGACCCCTACGGCTTTAATGGTAAGTCGCCAAAACACTTCAACACTTTTGGTGGATCGCTCGGCGGCCCGCTGAGCATTCCGCATCTCTACAACGGCAAAGACAGGACTTTCTTCTTTTTCGATTACGAAGGAAACCGCCGCTCGACCGCGGTTGCCGAACAGTTCCTCGTGCCCACGCAGGCTGAGCGCAACGGGGATCTGACCGCGATTGGCAGCCCTGTAATTTCCCCCGGCAGCATCAATCCCACCGCGAAGGCGCTGCTTAATTACTATCCGCTTCCCAACGTCAGCGGCCAGCCAAACTATAACTACGAAAATTTCCAGTCCACGCCCGCGCGCACCGATGGAGTGGATCTGCGCATCGACCAGAACATTACCGCAAAGCAATCTGTTTACGCGCGCTTCAGCCGCAAGAACATCACCGAAGATTACGCCAACCCCTTGCTGCCGAATGACTCCGACAGCATTCATAATCGCAGCCTGCTGGCCTCCTATACGTACGCCATGACGTCGCGGATGGTAAACGAATTCCGCTTCGGTTTCACCAATGTGATAACCAGCGTGGGATTTCCGATCGAAGGCGCAGACGCGCTCTCGCAACTCGACCTGTCCGGGGTGAACATCAGCCAGCATCCCACCACGCACGCTTTTCCTACTTTTAATTTCAGCGCGGGAACAGGCTTCACGCCGATTGGCCGCGACAAGACCGGAGTAACGCAGTCGAAGACGACCCAGTTCACGGACAACCTGACTTGGACACTAGGCAAGCACACTCTCAAGACTGGGATTGACGCGCGCAGGGTGCGCTACGCCGACATCGAGACCTTTCTGCCTTCCGACGATTTCGGGCAATTTACCTTTCAGCCCACATTCACCGGCAACGCTTTCGGCGACTTTCTTGAGGGGTTGCCCACAACGATTTTCTTTGCAGTTTCGAGCCCTGACGTAGCCGGGACCGCGTGGCAATACAGCTTCTTTGGTCAGGATGAATATCAGGTCACCAGCAGACTCACGCTGAGCTACGGGCTTCGCTGGCAGATCCTTCCCGGCTTCAAAGAGGACGGCGGCAATCTCGCAAACTTCGATCAGAGAAACAATTCCATCGTCGTGCCTAACAATCTCGCTTCTTATCTGGCGGCGCAGAACATTCAGGCCTCGAATCTTGCCTTCCAGCAGTCGTTCAATGCCTGCAACCTCGGCCACACCGCGCTGCCCTGCACCAACTACATCACTGCCAGCCAGGATCACCTGCCACAGTCGTTGCGCAACATCTACACCGGCAATTTCCAGCCGCGGTTCTCGCTCGCCTACCGTCCTTTCAACGATACGAAGACGGTCATCCGTGCGGGCTTCGGGATCTTCACCATCACCAGTCTCGGCCCGCTGTCCTTCAACAACAGCGGCAATCCGACCTCCGCGTTGCATACTTATACCAACAGCCTGACAAATGGCACGCCGCTTATCCAATTCCCCAACACCGCGCCACCTACAGTTGGCGTGCAATACGGCGGCGGCGGACTCGATCAGGGTGTGGATCCCAATTACCGCGATCCGCAAGCCAATCAGTGGAACCTCACCGTGGAGCGTCAACTCACCAATAACGACAGCCTGCGAGTGAGCTATGTTGGCATGCACACGTACCGCCTGAACATTACCGAAGACCTCAACCAGATTCCTGCCAGCACCACGCCGTATCAGACGACGGCCGCAAGTCCATACGTTGATCCGCGCGCACCGTACCACAACTGGTTCGAGCTCTACAGCACTTTCAACGCAGGCGAAGCCAACTACAACGGGCTTGAAATCGAAGAGAGCCACAAGATGTCACACGGCCTGTACTTCGACGCGAGCTACACGCTGGCGAAAAACCTCGCCGACAATCAAGGCGATACTCCCACCGCCTACGCCGGTGAAGTCAACTATGGCATCCCCATTGCCAATCGCTTCGATATCCACAGTGATTACGGCAACGTCGAGGGAACTCGGCGTCACCGTTTTCTTCTCACCGGTCTCTATCAGTTGCCTTTCGGTCAGGGCCGATCTTTTCTGAATGGTGGAGGCTGGAAGAATGCCATGTTCGGCGGTTGGGAGTTAACCACCGTGACTCTCATTGAAACCGGACCGTGGCTGACGCCAAGTATCAGCGATTCCTACGACGAGTCGAACACCGACGTCGTCAATCGTGGCGCTTTCCTTCGTCCCGACCAGGTGTCGACGAATTTCTATCAAGGCCAATCCCGCGCTCACTACTTCAACCTCGCCGCATTCGCGCCCACGCCTGTTGGCGCCGGACGTTTCGGCAACGCCGGAGTCGGCATCCTAGAGGGACCCGGCACAATCGCGCCTAGCCTCGGTCTTGCCAAGGTCTTCAATCTCACGGAAAGAGTGAGAATGCGTTTTGAATCCACCTTTACCAACGTGCTCAACCACACCAACTTTGCTCCTCCCGCGACGCAGATCGATAACCCGACTTTCGGCGTGCTCAGCGCTCCGCAAACCGCGGAGAACGCCGGAAACCGTACCGGCCAACTCGCCCTGCGTGTCGAATTCTAGATCGCGCGGGAGCCGCGCAAACACCAGTCCTGCCGGAAATGCGACAGGGGATTTCCCGGTCCCATGCCGCACTTTTTACAGCTCGTTGACGCTGACCTGACACCTTTCGCCGCCAGTTGTCGCTACATATAGCGAGGGCAAAAATGCGCCCTCGAAAGGAGGAAAGTTTATGCGGCGTATCAATAAGTCAAGTCTCGCAATCGTTTTCAGTAACCCGCAGCCGCGGCGAGAGCCGCAGTATCCGAATGGGTGGATGTTAATCCGCGGGGATTCTCAGCTCAGAATCTACGTTTCCCGGGATCACGCAAGCCGCCCAAGTATTGTGAAGAAAGAAGCAGCATGACGCTGGCCAGCGATGGTCTCGCAGTGATTCGCAATGCATGTTCAGACTAGGAGAACATCAGATTAGAAGAACGTTCTCGATGGCTCGCGCATCGAAGTTAGTATGCGAGCGTGTAACCGAAATTCAGTTCTATACTCAGCGCTCGCTCGTGGACTTGCTCTACTGCTGTCTACGGCAAGTGCGCAGGCGGGAAGCACACCCATTACGCATGGCACGCTGGAACTCGTCGCCGAGAACCAATGGATCGCGCCGGGGCAAAAGTTTGATCTTGGGTTGCATTTCCAACTCGAGAAAGGCTGGCACATTTACTGGATCAATCCCGGCGACTCGGGTGAACCGCCCCGCGTGGAGTGGCAGTTGCCACAGGGTGTCACTGCCGGAGTCATCGAATGGCCTACGCCGCACCGTCTTGAGAGCCCGACCATCATGGATTTCGGTTACGAAAACGCGGTGACGCTAATCGTGCCGATGCAACCGGACGCCAGCTTAGCGGCACAGCACTCAGTTCAGTTCGGTGCGTCGGTAAAACTGCTGGTCTGCAGCCACGAAATGTGCATTCCGGGCAAAGCGCAACTTTCTCTTGCTTTGCCCATCAAATCGCAGCCACCTCCTTCCGACCCTCGGACTGCTGATTTGTTCGCGGGCGCACGTAAGTCCTTGCCGCTGCCGATGCCTGGAAACTGGAAAATCAAGGTCGCCGACAGAAAAGATTCTTTCGTGCTCACCGCGAACATCGGTCATCAAACCACACAGGCGGTTTTCTTCCCGCTCGTAGAGTCGCAGATTGAAAACACGGCGCCGCAGAAGCTCGTGTCTTTGGCCAGTGGATTCCAGTTGACGCTGCGTAAGTCGGATCAGCTTCTCAAACCGATCCAGCGGCTGAAAGGCGTGCTCACACTTTCAACTGATCGGGCATACTTGATTGATGTGCCTCTCAGGAAAGCACGAAGCAGTTCCGGTACGGAATAATGTCCTTAACGGAGGAACCACAAATATGAAACGCTCAACTTTAAACGTGATGCTCGTTGCTCTGTTGTTGTGCATGGCTTCGCTGACCTCAGCAGCAAAAGTCGGCGAGGCTGCACCGGATTTCACGGCTACGGCGAGCAATGGCAAGGCTGTTCACCTCGCGGACTATCGCGGAAAATACGTGGTCCTCGAGTGGCATAACAACGGATGCCCATACGTGGGCAAGCACTATAAAAGCGGCAACATGCAGCGGCTACAAAAACAGTGGACGAGCCAGGGCGTCATTTGGTTCACGATTCTATCTTCTGCGCCGGGCAACCAGGGATACGTGACTGCGAGCGAAGAGAATGACTACCTTGCGAAGATGCAGGCCGCGCCGACCGCTGCACTGCTCGACCCGAGCGGCCAGATCGGCCATCTTTACGACGCGAAAACATCTCCGCAAATGATCGTCATCAATCCCCAGGGCGTCGTGATTTACAGTGGCGCCATTGACGACAAACCAACGACCGACCTGGACGGCGTTCCGGGCGCGACCAATTATGTTAATCGCGCACTGGAGCAGGCTATGGCTGGAAAGCCGGTAGAGACGCCCGCAACGCGTCCCTATGGCTGTTCGGTTAAGTACGGAGATTGAAGTCCCTACAAAATCGTTTTCACCTCACATGACCATGGGATTTTTTTCCAAGGCGCTGGAGTGCGCGCCCGCGCACGAACCTCGTCGATGAATTTCAGCCCAGACAAATATCAAAAGCCTGCTGAAAAGGCTTGCATCTGCGACCCGATAGTTGCAAAATTGCGTCCCAACAAAACATGAGACGTCACCCCGGACTCTGACCCCTGGTCAGGTTTCCCGTCGCCGGTGACGTTTCAGGGAGCCTCTATGACGTCGCGATGGATTTCGGGTGGGATTTCTTCTAGACGATCAGCATCGTGGGTTCTTTGTTCCGCCGTTTGCATTGTATTGCTTGCTGCGGGAGCGCAGGCTCAACAAGCCACTGCGCTCATCACCGGGACGGTCAAGGATCCGTCGGGTGCCGTAGTAGCTGGTGCGAAAGTGACTTTGAGGAATTCCAACACCAACATTGCACGCAGCGTTACCACAAATAAAGATGGCTACTATTCGTTCACGCTGGTGCCGATCGGTACCTACGAGCTCACGGTTGAGCAGCATGGTTTTGAAAAGTACGTACACTCCGGGATCACGCTCGAGATCAATCAGAATGCGCGACTGGACGTGTCTTTGAAGGTTGGCTCCATCAGTCAGGTAGTGGAGGTGCAAGGCGATGTCTCTCAAGTGGACACCGTCAGCGCGACCCTCGGCAAAGTGGAGACCACGCAACGCATTCTTCAACTTCCGCTGGTCGAGCGCGACACTCTGCAACTGGGGCTTTTGCAGGCCGGCGTTTTTGCTCCCGACCAGGACGACGGCTCGGGCAATCCGTATTCAGTAAGCGGGCAGCGTTCTGAATCTATGACGTTCCTGCTTGATGGAGCGGACAACAACGATTTCTTGGGTAACAACATTGTTGTCGATCCCAACCCCGATGCCGTGGCGGAGTTTAAGATTCTCACCAACAACTACACGGCCGAGTATGGGCGAACCTCCGGGGGCATCGTCAATCAGGTCATCAAGTCTGGGACCAACCAAATCCATGGCAGTGCGTTCGAATTTTTCCGCAATACTGCTCTCGATGCCAGCGACTACTTCTTGCAAGCAGTGCCGGTTCTGCGCCGAAATATTTTCGGAGCAACCCTCGGTTTTCCCATCAAGAAAGACAAATTGTTTTTCTTCGCTTCCTACCAGGGGACGAAGCGCAGCGAAGGCCAGAATCCGGGCCCACTTCCAGTGCTGAGTCCGGCCGAGCGAACGGGAGATTTCAGTGAACTGTTATCTTCCGTTCAACTGACGAATCCAGCCACTGGCGACCCATATCCCAACAATCAAGTGCCGGTCGATCCGGTCATCAAGAATTACATCAACGCCTATCTGCCTTTTCCAAACCGGCCCGGCAACTTGTTTGAGTCTGATCCAGTCGCCAAAATCAGCGATACGCAGTTTATTTTCCGCGTCGACTACAACATTTCGCCGAAGGATATTTTGTCGGGCGTTTATATTTTCGACGACACGCCGGACAGCTATCCATTCCAAATCATCAATGGCGCATCTACAGGCGGCGACGTGCCGGTGGGCTCCGGGTTCACAGACGCAAATCGTTATCAGGCAGGAAATATCACGTGGACACGAACAATTTCACCGAATCTGGTGAATGAGCTGCGCTTTGCCGTCAACCGCACAGCCACCTACTCTGCCGTCCCGACTACCACGACTTCACCTGCGCAGTTGGGATTTCTGACTGTCACTCCCGACGATCCCAAGGGCACTGCCCCACCTCTGATGACCGTTACCGGCAACTTTAACCTCGGTCCATCTCCGCAAGGACCGACGAAGATTCACGATATGACGTATCAGTATCAGGACACGATTTCCTGGACCAAAGGCAAACATGATTTGAAGTTTGGCGGCGACCTGCGCTGGGTTCAGAACAACCTCAATTTCGATTTCTACAACAATGGAAGTTTTACCTTTGGACAGGGCGGTTCGTTTACCGGAAGCACGCTTGCGGATTTCGTCGGCGGATTTTTTGACAACTACTATCAGTTTTCCAACGCGGTCTATGGCATTCGCACGCACTCGCTGTACTTTTTTGGCCAAGATGCGTGGAAAGTTACTCACAATCTGACTTTCAATTACGGCCTGCGCTATGAATACAATGCTCCGCAGGAGGACCCCCACAACCAGATTATTGGTTGGTATCCCGGGCAACAGTCCACCGTGTTTCCCGCCGCTCCCGCAGGGTTTTTGTATCCGGGCGATCCGGGCACGCCAAATCGCGGACTGATCTATCCCGACCGAAATAATTTCGCGCCGCGATTCGGCTTTGCCTGGGACGTGCTGGGTAACGCCAAGCTGGTAATGCGCGGCGGCGGCGGAATCTTCTACGACATAGCGGATGGTGCACTGAACGAACAATTTGGTGGTCAACCGCCATTCGGTTACGTGGCCAATAACTATCCCTGTTTTGGCGTTCAGGCCGATAATTCGGACGGATGCTTGGCGGCTCAGCCCAACGGTTCTTATGTGGCTGATCCCTTTCAGAGTTTGTACCCCCACCCGTATCCGTACATTGCCGGAGGAAACTACGGCAAATTCTTTTCTCCGGCGCTTCCCTTCGCGTACGTGGTTTATCCCCACTTCCGTACCCCGTATGCCGAGAATTTCAATTACGGTTTCCAATATCAGCTGAGCAGAGACACGATGATCGAAGCCGTATACGTGGGTAGCCTTAGTCGAAAGGCGATTGTGGATACGGAGTTGAATTATGCTTCTTACACCGGGCCCAATGGCCTGCAGGCTCAGTATCTTTATTTCCTCGGCCAGGAAGGCAACACGGGGGAAAGCACGGCCTTCGAAATAAACCCGGATTGCGCCCGCCCTCTGGCGGCATGCGCCGGCGGAACGCCCGCATTTACTGGCCTGCCTACGGGGGCTACACAGATTTATACGAACTTGAGCGAGGGCAATTCCTCCAGCAATGAATTCCAGCTCACCGTGGATAAGCGCCTGAGCCATGGATTGCAATTTCGTGTGGCTTACACCATCTCGAAGACCATCGACGATCAATCTGGCTTTCGAGCCCGTTCTTACACTTTTACAGATCCAGCTAACCCGGTGTTGGACCGCGGACTAGCCGACTTTGATGCTCCTCAAAGGTTAGTCTTCAGCCCCATTTGGCAGATCCCGTTGGGAAACCACGGAAGCTCTTTGTCGCGCAAGGTGCTTGGTGGTTGGAGTGTTGCCACGATCGCAAGTTTTCAATCAGGAAATCCGTTTACTTTCTTCTCGGAAAATAATTCCGGCGAATTGAACAATTACCTCGATCGGCCCGATGTAATTGGTCCGGTACAGGTTTTCAGCAACGTGCGCCAGCAGGAAACGTTCTCTCCGAGTTCGAACGGGGTAAACGGAAGCTGTTTGCCCGGGACTGTGACCGGGCATTTCCTGATTAACCCTACGAATCTGGTTTGTTCTGTGGGCTCGCCGATTGGCTTGCCTGCTGATCCTCTGCTCACGCCCGGTGGAGTGCCGCTCTTCACTCACGGCAACCTGGCGAGAAACGCGTTGCGTGGACCGGGAATTAATAACTGGGACATTTCCATTCTGAAAGACATCCAGTTTACGGAAAGCAGGTACTTGGAATTCCGTTCGGAGTTTTTCAATGCCTTCAATCACGTGCAGTTTTACAGCCCGACACTTCAGGACGGCACGATTGGAGGGGATTCGCTGTTCGGGCAGATCAGCTCCGATCGCGGTCCCCGCGTGATTCAGTTCGCTTTGAAAATGTATTTCTGAGGATGGGCGAAGTTTTCGGGCTGAGAAACTGAGATCCGGCGGCCGGGTCCGATCCTCGCCCTGACAGGCCGTCTGCACATTTCGTCCAGAAGATAATCGATACTTACGCCGGTCCATCTTCATCTAAGATTTCGAGCGTATGGCAGACAACGCTGAAACTCTCACCGACTCGCCGCCGAAAGCGGGTCCACCCTCGCCCACCGGTTCCCAGCAGTGGCGGCCCAAGTACAACCCCTGGCTGATCGCGGTTGTTGTCGCTCTGGCTGCCTTCATGGAGGTGCTCGATACCAGTATCGCCAATGTCGCCCTCCCGTATATTGCCGGCAATCTGGGAGCAACCAACGAACAGAGCACATGGGTGCTGACTTCATACCTCGTCTCCAACGCCGTGGTTCTGCCGATCAGCGGATGGTTTGCCAGCGTGATGGGCCGCAAGTGGTTTTTTATGACCTGTCTGGCGATTTTCACTGTGAGTTCGCTCTTGTGCGGGATCGCGCCGAGCCTCGGGGCAATCATTGTGTTTCGTATTCTTCAGGGGACTGGCGGGGGAGGACTTCAACCGATGGCCCAAGCCATCCTGGCCGACGTATTTCCTCCCGAGCAACGTGGCCTGGCCTTCGCGCTGTACGGCGTCACCGTCATTGTTGCGCCTACGGTAGGGCCGACTTTGGGCGGCTGGATCACCGATAACTACACCTGGCGCTGGATCTTCTTCATCAACGTGCCGGTAGGGATTCTCGCGCTCTTCCTGGTTTATCGTTTGATTGATGACCCACCCTGGGCAAAGCGGATCAAGGGTGCGATTGCAAACTTCGACTACGTCGGTGTATCCCTGCTTGTGCTGGGTGTTGGTGCTTTGCAAATCATGCTGGACAAGGGCCAGGAGGACGATTGGTTCGGGTCGCATTTCATCACGACTCTCGCCATCCTTGCAGCCGTAGGCCTTGTGTCGGTGGTTGTCTGGGAGTGGTTTTACAAGAAGCCCATCATTGATGTGCGTTTGTTCAAGAACTTGAACTTCCTGGGCGCGAACGGCATGATGTTTGTGTTGGGCCTCATGCTGTTTTCCACCCTTGTGATGATGCCTCTGTTCTTGCAATCACTGATGGGCTACACAGCGGAGTCGGCCGGCCTGGTGCTTTCCGGGGGCGGCGCTCTGCTTTTGATTCTGATGCCCCTCGTGGGCTTTCTCTCGTCCAAGGTCCAATCACGCTATCTGGTCGCGTTCGGATGGCTGACGCTCTGCATCGGCATGTACTATTCCACGCAACAGCTCGACCTTCAAATCAGTTTCTGGAGCGCGAGCAAGCTGCGCCTGCTGCAGGTGTTTGGCCTCGGGTTTCTCTTCGTTCCCATCAATCTGACTTCATATGTGGGGATGCCGCTGGAGAAAAGCGGCAGTGTCGCTGGCCTGGTGAACTTTATGCGCAACATCGGCAGCAGCGTGGGAACTTCGATGGTCACCACCCTGATTGCGCGGCGGGCGCAGGTGCATCAGGTCTACCTGGTTGCCCATGTCACCGCGGGCCGACCCACTTTCGCGGGCGCGGTTGCGGCCACGACCGCACACCTGATTGCATCGGGCGTGAACGCCGAGCATGCCGCAAAACAAGCCTATGGAATCGTCTATCAAACTGTGTTTGTCCAGGCCAGTACATTAGCCTACATCGACACGTACTGGGTTCTGGCAATTGGAGCAGCGATTATGTTTGTGGTTTCCTTTGCGTTGAAGAAGAATACCCCCGGTGGCGGGCGTGTTGCTCTGGACTAGGATGGATCCATGATCCGAGTGATTACTATCGAGCGCGAATACGGGAGCGGTGGCGCCGACATCGCGAAGCGGGTGGCGACCCGGCTCGGCTGGAAGCTTTGGGATCAATCGTTGACTAACGAAATCGCCCGGCTGATGGATTGCGACGACCGAGTGGTGGAGGAGCACGAAGAGAAGAGGGATCCGTTGTTTTACCGTCTCTTCAAGGCCTTCATGCGCGGCAGCTTCGAAGGCAGTTTGAATGCCCCTCGGTTGAAGATGGCGGATACCGAGTGTATCCGGGAAGTCACGGAGCGCGTCGTGAAAAATACGGCGGAAGGCGGCAAGTGCGTGATTGTGGGCCGCGGCTCCGCCTATTATCTGCAGAGCCGGCGCGATGCCTTTCATGTCTTTGTTTACGCGCCGTTTGATGCGAAGGTCCGGCGGCTGCAATCAGGTGGAAAGAGCCAGAGCGAGGCGGTGCACCTCGCCGAGACCGTGGACCGCGACCGGGCAGCTTTCATCAAGCAATATTTCGGCGTCGAATGGCCAGATCGACACCGCTTTCATCTCATGATCAACTCTTCGATCGGCGAGGAAACCGCGGTTGAGACCATATTCGACAGCATCACCAGACTGGAGAAACAAGGAGCGGGATCGGAGGCGTCGGTTCACCAATTGGAGGATAAGAAGTGACTACAAGAGAAATCAATGTGCAGCGGTTTAGCGTGATTTCTAAGAAACCGTTCGAGGATGTTGTCGCCAAGCTTGACACGGCAATCGGACATCCCGACATGACCGCGTTTCGCCGAGACACTACGGCGGCGCGATCATACGGCGAACTCGAAGGCGTCGTTCACAAAGTGGTTGGGCCCTCGGACTTGATGGAGTTCTCGCGTTTTGATCTGGGAGAAATCCTGCGCAAGCAGCGAGGACAGGACGCGCCTAAAAGCCTGCGCCTGGTCGCGGGCAATCCACTAATCATGAAGCAGATGGTCGAGCATGTGCCCGACGCTGGTTCTTACGCACCGGTGACAATTCTGATCGACGAACGAGCGGATGGCGTGCATCTTTCTTACGACCGCATGACAAGTTTTCTTGCTCCGTACGGGAATCCGGAAGCCCTGAAAGTCGCGCGCGATTTGGACACCAAAGTCGAATCGCTGTTATTGGCGGCAGCTGCGTAAGAGCAACAACCTACGTTTTCACTGCATCAGTCGCTTGAGGGCAGCGCGACCTTCTCCGACCTCGAGGAGGCGAGATTGCGAAGTCTGAAAGTGAGAGAGAAACTCTTGGTATTCGTTGATCGCCTGATCGTGTTTGTTCGTTTTTTCGTAGAGCTGGCCGAGATAGTAGTGGGAAAGAATTCCAAGCACGGGGAATCTCTGCCTCAGAGAACCTGAGTTCGCCAGCGAACGCCCGCTTCGTAAAGATCCATGAAACTCAGTCTCAGCCGATGCATAATCATTGGTAAGCAGATGGGCGCGCCCTTTGAGGTAAAGCAGATAAGCGTCTTGAAAATCGGGAATGCTGGCCGCCTGGCTCAACGCGGCTTGTCCGTCACCGTTGTGGACTGCAGCGCCGATGTCGGCGTAGGCTTGATCAATTTCGATAGACCGAGGAGCAATCCAGGGATGGCTGGACGAGAAGCGCTGCAAACTTTGCTGCGCCGCGGCCCGATTTCCCGCCATCGTTTGCAGAAAGGCTACAGTTTGCAGTTCGTAATCATCTAGCTTCTGCGGTTGAGCGAAAGAAAGAGCGGCGGGACCCTGCCCCAGCATCACCGACAAGGCGGCAAACTGTCTTAGAAAAGTTCCAGCGGCCCGGCCCTGCTTGGCGCGTCCTAGTTGCACTACCGCCTCCCGATAACTTGAGAGCGAGCCGTCGAGGTCGCCTGCCGTCTGCTTAAACTGCGCCTCGAAACCTGGGACGTAAAGACGAGAGAGAGGAGAGGCGTGCTGGGCAAATTGCTGGAAGGCGGCATTGGCCATGTCGGGTTTCTTCTGATCGGTGTAAACAATCGCCAGCTTCAAGTACTCTCCGTAGTCGCTGAAATCCGGCTTCAGTTCGAGCACTTTGCGGTAAGCGGCCACAGCCTCATCATCCCGGCCTGCTATGTACAGAACGTCGCCGCGCGTGTCCAGCGGATTAGGGTCGCCAGGACGAATTGCCATGTATGCATCATTGGCGGCGAGGGCGCCATCGAAATCGCCTCCAAAGGCCAAGGCGTAGCATTCGAAGTTCAAGAGATCTTCGCTTTTCGGATCCAAAGCGAGTCCCTGTTTGATTAGCGCAACCCCTTGCTCCTGCTTGCCGAAGCCCCCAAGGATATTGCCGAGAAGACCTCGATCCATGGTGCTGCGCGGGAATTCCGATACCAACTGCTGACGGGCCGCTATGTCCGCCTCTGGATCTTGCGAGCGCCTGGCTTTCGCCACCTGCAGTGTCAACTGCTCGTATCGCGGCAGTCGCGACTGCAGTTGATCGACCTTAAGCTGGAGTTCGTCGCCGCGCCGCAAATCGCCCTGAAGGCGATACTGGTCGGCGAGACGCAGCCAAGCAACGGCGAATTGCGGGTCCAAACGGACCGCCTCTTCCAATTCGCGAATGGCGTCGGCCTCGAGATAGCGACGTGCATAGTCAACGCCGAGTTGGTAATGCCGGTAGGCCTCGACGTTGGAGGTGGAAGCCTGCTCGATCTCCGGCGCTTTTGCAGGCACGTCGGACGCAGGCAAAAAGCTGCTGGCAATGTTTGCAGTGAGCCGGTCCACCATCCCAAAAATGCTTTGCACATCCTGCCCTTCCAGCTTGTCGGAGAACAGGATCTGGCCGGTGCTGGTGTCCTGTGCGCGAACATCGAGACGAAGTTGCGTGGGTCCGATCTTCAACAACGCGCCGGTAATGTAAGCATCAGCGCCGGCGTCGCGCGCGGCTTGTTGTGCCTGCGCAGGATCCATTGATTGGCCATCTTTAGACTTACCATCTTTGCTCGCGCGCTGCACCGCGCCCATGACTCGCTCGGTGGAGAGCACATCCAGACCCTTTACCTGAGCCAGGTTCGTGGTCAGCATGTCGGTAAGACCGTTGTCGAGCCAGTTGAGCGACTGATCCTGCGAGAGATTGGAGAAGTAGAGGACGGCGATTGATTTGTGCGCTTGACTGCCGGCAGGATGAGCGCTTCGGCCACGGAAAAACCACACTCCCGCAACCAACGCAATAATCAACGCGGCCGCGGCAGAAGCGATCAACCATATTCGTTTTTCGGCCGGGGCTGTGGTTGGTGCCTGACTCACAGGTCCGGACGCGACCTGCGCGCGCGACGACGATGCCGCGCCGCTCGCTTGAGGATTCGCGGACTCCATTGGAGGCGGAGTTGTACTCGGCGGAGGAGTGGCGGCTGGTGCGGACGTTGGCGGCGGAATCTCGAAGGATGCAGTCCTCCCGGATTCAGTATCCCGCTTCAACCTCTGAAGATCAGCCCGCATATCAGCCGCGTGCTGGTAGCGCAGATTGCGGTCTTTCTCCAGCGCCTTGCTGATAATCTCTTCCAGCTTCTGGGGCAGATCTGGATTGAGCCGAACCGGAGGCACGGGCGCCTTGCGCAGAATGGATTCGAATATTGCTGCCGTGCTGTCGCCGCGAAACGGGAGTGTGCCGGTTGCCATTTCATAAAGCACGACGCCAAAGGAAAACAAATCCGTGCGCGCGTCCAGCTCTTTGGCGCGCGCCTGCTCCGGCGACATATACGCAACCGTGCCCAGCGTGCTGCCAGGACTGGTGAGATGCTCGTCGCTAATCGCGGTGGCACTGGCGTCGATCGCGTCGGTTTTGCGGGCGACCACCTTTGCCAGGCCGAAATCGAGCACTTTGGCCAGTCCGCGCCGGGTGACAAAAATGTTGGCAGGCTTGATATCACGATGGATGATGCCTTCGCCGTGAGCGTTGTCGAGAGCATCCGCGACTGAGATGGCGATTTCGAGCAGTTGGTCGAGATCCAAAGGCCGCCCGATGACCAGGTGCCTGAGGGTCTGGCCGTCGAGAAACTCCATGGCGATGAAAGGCTTATTTTCGTGCTGCCCGATCTCGTAAATGGTGCAGATATTAGGATGGTTCAAGGCCGACGCGGCCTGGGCTTCACGCTGGAACCGGTCCAAAGCCTGACGGTCTCTGGCAAGCTCCTCCGGTAGGAACTTCAGCGCGACAAAGCGGTGCAGGGTCGTGTCTTCGGCCTTATAGACCACGCCCATCCCGCCACCACCGAGTTTCTCGAGGATGCGGTAGTGCGAAATGGTTTGGCCGATCACTGGCGCAAAATCTTACGTCTCCCGAACTGGCAAGTCAAATACGGCTGCCAGAGCCTGAATTGCATTGACTATCAGCCCCGAAGCGGGTAAGATCGGCGGGTTCTTTCTCCCCCAGAGGAATCGGAGACGGCTAGTCTCAGACTTCCGAGCTTTGTCCTAGGTTTTTTCGTTACGAGCCCAAGCGGCAAATCCCCTGTGCCGGTCGCACGGATTTTGTTGCTCGTGCTCACAAGATGGTATTCAAAACATTCGTCTGGCAATCCAGCGTGCGCTTAACAGGGGGATCTATGAAGGTAGGAATCATGAGGTTCATGGTGATGGCCGCGATCGCGGCTGTGGCAGTGGTGGTGGGAAGCTCAGCAGCCTGGGCGCAGACTTGCCCCACGTCGCCAAACTATACGCCCGATTTCAGCTCCAACCAAACTTGCGTGACTTTAAACGGTACGACGACGGGGTACCCAGGTTTTTACACGGCGGTCTCCGGTTCAGGGACGGTCTTGCGGCTCACTCCAAATTCAACAGATACGGCGGGATCCGCCTGGTTCAATGCCCAGCAACCGGTGGGGACGGGCACGTTTTCCACGACCTTTACGTTTCAGCTGACTGGTGCCAATACCAGCTGGGGCCCAGCAGACGGCATTACCTTTGTAATTCAGAATTCGCCACCGCCCGGGACGAACGCATTAGGTCCGGACGGTTGCGGTATTGGGTTCGGCGATGACACTCTCATCGGTTGCACATCTTCTACTGGCGGTATCCCAAACAGTCTCGTAGTCGAATTCAACACGTTCTTGAACCAGGGTATCGACCCTAACAATAACGATGTGACGATTCAGAACTGTTCAGGGACTCTCCCCAACAGCGTCGACCCGTCGTGCAGCATTGCGGTCAACTCCAATTTGCCTAGCACCATGACCGATGGCAACGTCCATTCCGTAACGATTAACTACTCGGGCCCCGCCACCAAGCTGCTGGATGTGACTCTGGATAACGTGGACCTGTTTCCTGGCGGCGTGTTCTTCGACCTGACCACACTGGGTTTGAACAGCGGGAGTGCCTGGGTGGGGTTCACAGCATCAACAGGCGGCGGGGACGATAACCAAGACATCCTGAGCTGGACGTTCATCCCGCAGGCCCAGACTGCGGTCATTTCGACGACCCAAACAGCCATCCTGAACTTCCCGAACGCTGCAGGCACGAACGTCTACGACGCTAACGCGCTGTTGACGCAAACGTACCCGACGCCGGTGATACAGGTCCAGCCAATCCTGATCTCGCAAGCCGCTTGCGACGCATTGGTGCAGAAAAACTTCTGGCCTGCCCGCTGCTTCGTGTACGCCAATGCCGAAAACTCGGGGTTGAATTCGTCCGTGTTGTTCCAGGTTACATGTCCAACTTCCCCCGGTGGAACGTGCGGCTCGGCCGCGGAGCAGGATTTCTTTGCCGAGCTGGGCACCGACTTTCAGTACCAGCAATCTGAAAATCCGTTCTTCGTCTACCCGGGGATTTTTGGACCGTTGAACCCGTTCCCCGGTTGGCTCAAAGGCGGGTCGGGGCTCACTCCGTGTACTCCCACCGGTGGCCCACTCTTCCAGAGCAACCAAATCGATACGTTCTTTATCGATACCGCCACGACCAGAGGGAAGAGCGGCGGCGGGGGCTCCTGCTGGGTAGCCACTTACGACACGCCGGGCGAACAGACGCCGGGGATCAAGATCAGCACCCCAACTTTCACGACGTACACTCTCAACCAGGTAGTTACGGCCAACTATGCCTGCAGCAATCCGACTACCTCGAAGCCCGCCACCAGCCCTACGGGGCCGTACCTCACAGTCGCGACCTGTACGCAGAGCGAGTTGCCACCAGCTAAGAACAACACCAACAGCTGTAATTTTCAAAACGGACAACTGGTATGCACTGGGCCGGTCGATACTTCTACTCTGGGGTTCCACACGTTCATCGTTACCTCGGACGACTCCGGAGGAAACCAGAACATAGATGCGGTAATTTACAAAGTGGTGAAGTAGAAATCAAGGAACTCGAGTCAACGGGCGCCGTGAAAAGCGGCGCCCTTTTTGTGTTCTCTTTTGTCGGTGGCCTCCTGGGGGACAGCCAGCGTACTCGGGATGGCAAGTTTAGCGGCGGCAAATCCGCTCAGGACTCCGAATTTACGGGGGCGGGAAATTTGCTCGAAAAGAAAACTGTGGGAAGGACACGCGGGTTTCGGGCGATCGATTTCGTCGATGTTCTATTGCTTGGCTCCCTGTGTCCTGCTGCTGGATTCGTCGTAGATCGCCTTGAAATCCGTGCGTTGCAATAGCTTCTCCGCTCCGGGATCTTTTTGCATAGCATCCAGCAGGCGTAGCGCCTCTAGGTAGTTTTCATCGGCGTCACTGTCACCGCCTGAGCTCTGCTCAATTTCTGCCAACAAATAATGTGCCAGGGCACTCAGCGGTTGCATCCCCAGCTTGTCGGAGAGCAGCGAGGCGGGCTCCAACTGCTGGCGTGCGTGGGTATAGTCATGGGCCTGCATCATCGCGTCGGCCATAAATATGGAGCATTCTGTCGAGGTGTACTTCAGCCCGACTTCGTTAGCTTTCTCGATCAGCAAGCGAAGACTCGAAATGGCTGCCTGACTGTGTTTTTCGCGAACTTCGACCTTCGCCAGGTTGGCTTTCGCCTGCAGAATCGTGTCCGGTTCTTTGCTCCGTGTAGCGGCCTGCAGCGCTTGCTCGTATGAGGAGCGGGCGGACTTAAGGTCTCCCGCGTAAAAGAACATATCACCCTGGAACCCTAGTGTTTCCCCTAACACGCTGTCATTCTTCAACTCACGGGCGAGGCTGAGGGCCTCATCTAGATAACTCTTCGCTTCATCTCCGCGTCCGGCGAGGATGAGCGCTTCTGCGTAGCCTCCCAGAGCCCTCGGCATCCAGGGCGTGCGGTCCTTGATGTCGCGAAAAGCCTTAAGGGCTTCCTGCCGGGAGTTGATCGCCGCCCCGAACCGTCCCTGGTAACCGAACAGCGTGCCCAAGCTATATGACTCAATCGCCGCCCCACGGGGATCGTCCATGCTGCGCCGCAAATCCAACGCCCGTAGGTAATACGAAATAGCCTGATCGTATTGGCCCATCTCGCCCAGGGTGTAGCCGAGATTGTGGACCGCCTCAACGACATCTTGGGGCGCCTTGGATTTCTCGCGCAACTGCAATGCCTGCTGGAAGTAGGTGAGGGCGTCCTCGTATTGGCCCTTGTCCGAGTACACGCCTCCAATGTTGTTCAGGCAAACCGCCTGCAAACTTTCATTCCCGAGGTCGCGCTCCAATTGCAGAGCTTCCTTGTACATTTTCAGCGCCTGATCGTGATCGCCTCGGTCATCGTAGAAGCCGCCCAGGTCGATCAGAGTGTCTCCCAGGCCACGCTTATCGCCGATTTCGCGTCGTAGCCTTAGCGCCTCCTGGTAGTTCGCCAAAGCATCCTGGGATTTGCCGAGCGAAGCTTGAGCCGAAGCCATCTCGTTCAGGCTAAGCGCGAGCCCACGCTTCTGGCCAATGGACCTCCATATAGCTAGCGCCTGCTCTTCATTGCGCAAGTCTTCCTCAGGCTTGCTCAACATCCCATAAGCCACAGCCATGAAGTGCAGGCTGGCAGCTTCTTGCTCCTGGTTGCCCATCTGTATTGCGAGGGTATGAGCGCGGTTCAGAGGGTCGAGGCTGCCTTGAGGGTCACCGCTTTTGAGCGCTATGCGACCTAGTTCAAGAGTTGCGGCAACATCCTTCGGGTTGGTCGTTAACAGCTTCTGGTAGTATTCACGGGCCTTCGCGAGGTTGCCAGAATCCTTATAAAGGCTGGCCAGCGCGGATTCAACGTCCGAGTTATCAGGCGAAGCCTTGGCGAGGTTTTCGTAAGCCTTGATCGCCTCGGGATAGTTCTTCGTCACCTGGGATCGGATGGCAGAAATCAAGTACTTCTCGGCGTCCGGCAGATTCTGGCTCAGCAGCACCGCTTTTTGGGCGGATTGTTCGGCTTCGTTGTCGTAACCCAGAGTGCTGTAGCTTTGCGCCAGTCGGGAAAATGCCAGCGCGAAATTAGGGTCTGCCTTGGTGGCCGCCTCGAATTGTTTCTGCGCTTCCAGGTTTTTGCCGTCCCGCTGGAAGCCCATGCCTTGGTTATAATCGCGCAACGCAACTACAGATTGTGAAGTCGCCTTGAATGAACTGGCCTTCAATTCCTTAAGCGCATCGTCCGGGAGCGCCAGTTTCTGGCGGATTGAATCGGCCAGGCGATCGATTGCAGCGGGGATGTCTTTTTCGTTGGGGACATCGGCCCTAAGCGGCACTGTCGCGCCACTCTTGAGGTCTTGCAGGGTAGCGTCAATGCGGATCTGCTCGCCGAACTTGGCGTACTGTCCCCAGACAACCCGCTCGGCGGTGCTGAAATCAGCCACCCGCCGAATCACCGTCGGATCAAGTGCGGTCGTCGGGGAGATGCGCAGGTCGGTGAATATTTGGTGCAGGCGGTCCGGGCTCACCGTGTGCAATTTCGAGGACTGTCCAACGTCCGTGCTCAACATTTCGGCCAGGCTCGAACCCAACCAGTCGAAACTTGGGTCGCCGGAAGCGTTCCTAAAAGGCAGAATCGCCAGTGACACGGCGGGGGCCGCATTGGTTTGCGCGGGCGAACGCGAAAACAGCGTGTCGCGGAATCGGTATCCGCCAATCGCAAGCGCGACCACGATTAAGCCCGCGGTAATTGATGGCCACGGGATTGTCCTCCCCCACGGACCGATCTTGGGCTCAAAGCTCAGCGTAGCGCCGGCGCGCTTACCCTGCCAGGTCTCCAAGTCAGCCAAAAGCTCAGCGGCAGTTTTGTACCGCAGTTCGAGGTCGCGCTCCAAACACTTCTGAACGATACTGCTTACCGACCGTGGGATGGTGGCGTCGTGGTCGGATACGGGCGCGACCTGCTCCTGAGTGCGCTTAATCAAGCTAGCGAGCGCGCTGTCTGCCTTGAACGCCATCTGCCCGGTGAGCATCTCGTAAAAAATCAGGCCCAAGGCAAAAATGTCGGAGCGCTGATCGAGAGGCTTACCAAGCGCCTGCTCGGGGGACATATATTCCATCGTCCCCACCAAAGCTCCGCTCTGGGTCATGCCATCGCCTTCCAGCGTACGGGCCAGGCCAAAATCCATCACCAGGATCCGCCCGGTCTTATCCCGCATGATGTTCTGCGGCTTCAAATCGCGATGGATCACGCCCACCGTGTGCGCCGCTTCCAGTGCGCGGCAAACCTGCTGCATAATTTCCACGGCTTCTTCGGGAGAGAATTTCTTTTTCTCGTGGAGGAGGGTCAATAGATTTTCGCCCTCGACGTACTCCATGGTGATGAACTTCATTCCATCCGCTTCGCTGAGGTCGTAAATGCGAATGACGTTCCTGTGCGTCACCTGATGAGCGAGCAGCAGCTCTTGCTTGAAGCGATCCACAATGGCTTGGTCGCGCGCCAGATCTGGCCGGATTACTTTCACCGCCACGGTGCGATTCAGCTCGCGGTCGGTCGCCTTGTAAACCGCACCCATCCCGCCTTGTCCCAGAATCTCGACGATCTCATATCTCTGCGCAAGCACCATGCCCGGCTGCAACGTAGCTTGGTTCGGATACACGATGGGCGGGCGTCTTTTCTCTTTCGGCAGGGGAACCGGCGATCCCAGGGAAAAGTCGACCACGGTCGGGGCATCTGGTGAATAATCTACTAAGGTTGGAGAATCGGAGGGCAGATTTGCGTCGGACGAAGAAGTGCCTCCCTCTGAAGGCGTGCGTACGCCAGCAGCATCGTTTCCCGGCGCGTCTCGATTGATTCTGGGGTCCCGTTCCATCAAAATCGTCCCAGCAATGGTAGCTCAAACAAGGCCAGGAGAGAGGAAATTCTTACGGTCCGGCTATTGCCAGATTCGTCGAATTCCCTTACACAGGGCCGTATGCATGGCCAGTTCTCCGCCGGTGAATGCTCAAAACACGGTCGGTCTTTCGGATAGCAGGCGGGCAATGTAGTCTTAACCACCATAGGAGTAGGCGACCATGCTGCGAAGGCGTCTATCGAGTTTGCCTTGTATCTCAGTCATCCTGTCGATTTCCCTCTTTGCCTTCCAATTCCTTCCGAGGACATCGTCGGCACAAACCGGCACCGGCTTGGGCCCGGTCCTGCAATACATCGCCTCGAACTGGGATGTGCTGACACGCTCCATGACTCGTTGCGACAGTGTCGTGGATCCCAAGTTGCCAGAGGCTGCCCTGCTGTATTTGCCGGCGAACTTTCCGGAACCGGATTCCGTAAAGCAACTCGAACAAGTCTGCAAGGTACATGTCGAACAGTTGCCGGCGACCATTCAGCATCCGGGGCAAGCCGACGTAAGCACGATTTCGCCGCAAGGGCTTCTGTTCCTTCCTAATAGTTACGTAGTACCCGGCGGCCGTTTCAACGAAATGTATGGTTGGGACAGTTATTTCATTATTCTGGGGCTGCTGCACGATCGGCGAATCGACCTGGCTCGCGGAATGGTGGAGAACTTCTTCTTCGAAATCGAGCATTACGGAACGGTTTTGAACGCCAACCGCACGTATTATCTGACTCGCTCCCAGCCGCCGTTTCTGACTTCCATGATTATGGAGGTTTATAACGCGGAGAAAGCTGCGGGACATGACGACAAAGATTGGCTTGCTCGCGCCTACGGATTCGCCGCGCGCGATTATGAAATGTGGACTCGCGAGCCCCATTTGGCAGGCTCAACCGGCCTTTCGCGCTATTACGATTTCGGTAATGGGCCAGCGCCCGAGGGCGCGCAGGATGAGGCTGGCCTGCATCGCCAAGTTGCTGGCTACTTTGTCGTACATCCGGAACTGGCCCGAACCTACGTGGTAGTGAAAGACGGCGCACAGCAAGCGCAGGCGGTAGTTGGGCCTGAATACAGGGTGCAAGTCTGCGACGCTGACCAAAGCATGGCCCATCAGAGGTGCGATGCCGCTGGCGCGATCCGGTTGAGTGCCGATTACTACAAGGGAGATCGCAGCATGCGGGAGTCGGGGTTTGATATTTCTTTCCGCTTCGGTCCCTATGGCGCGGCCACGCATCACTTTGCTCCGGTCTGTCTGAACAGTCTCCTTTATAAGACAGAGGAGGATCTGGAAGAAATCAGTCAACTGCTGGGAAAAAATGCTGAAGCTCGACAATGGAAGCAGCGGGCAGAGCAACGCAAGAAACTCATCGATAAATATCTTTGGGACGATCGGCGGGGTCTATTCTTTGACTACGATCTGCGCACCGAAGCGAGATCGAGTTACGAATACCTGACCACGTTTTATCCGCTGTGGGCCGGGCTGGCTAGTCCGCGGCAGGCGCAAGCGGTAGCCCGGCAGGTGAAAGTCTTCGAACAGCCAGGAGGGCTAGCCACGAGCCCGAACGAAACCGGCGTGCAGTGGGATTATCCGTATGGATGGGCCCCTCTTCAATTGCTCGCGGTGGAGGGCCTTCGCCGCTATGGTTTCACGGACGACGCGAATCGAATTTCGTCCAAATTTCTTTCTACTGTGGCGGAGAACTTCAAGAGAGAAGGAACGATCCGGGAGAAATACAACGTGGTGACGCGGTCTTCAGACGTGCAGGTGATTGCGGGATATCAAGCCAATGTAGTTGGCTTCGGTTGGACCAACGGAGTTTTCCTTCAGTTGTTGCAGGAACTGCCAAAGGAAATGATCGACCGATTGGCGAAGGAGCAGGACACAACGCCGCCGTCGAGCCACCGGTGACTGAGTTCAACCGATGACACGAAAATCCGTCGCGCCGGACAGAGGACGCCGATTGACGAATAGAAGGGGGAGGGTATTTTCTGCCCGCGCGAACTCAGCAATCAGGCCATGCTGGAGCTTGCCGACGGCGCTTGTCGCCGACGTCGTAACAGCATAGCGCCAAAGCATGACAGCCCGGCTAAGAGCAAGTACATTGCGGCAGCACCGCCCTCGGGCACCAGCATCAGGAACTCCTGACCTGGGCAAGAACCAGGGCCATTGCTGCAGCCTTTCGGCGTCAAGATGACAAAGTTGGCAAATTCACCCGGCGTCAAGCCCGATGGAACTTTGCTGAGCCAACTGTTCACTCCCGCCAACTGCGTGGAACTCAGACCGTTGAGAGCACCCTTGTCAAACAATGACCAGATAGCGTACGAAAGATATCCCACCTGCGTCGCGTTACTCGGGTTGCTGTTCAAGGAGAGCATCTGGAGAGTCAACCAAGCCGCTGCCTCGTAATTCGTCGTCTGGTTGCCCCATAACGCGCTGCCTAAAGTTGAAAAGTTGTTGGCGGTGAAATTCCACGAGCTGCCGATGTAGGTTTCGTCCGCGAAGTCGTCGCAAATCACCGGCGTATTCGCAACGCCGTTGACTGTCGCGTAATAAGGACCGACGTATATTCCGTCCATGACGTTGTTTCCCGCGCCGGTCATGGTCAGACTGCTATTGGCAAAAGCGCAAGGCGTAAAAGACAACAATGCGATTGCAACTGCGCCCCAACACTTCTGGGTTAATTTAATCATTTTTTCTCCCTACGGTTTCTAAACTGGGGGAAGTTCTGAATTCCGTCTTCTCGTGGGGGGAATTACTGGGTATCGGCTACTATCAGGAGGGGAACCCGTTCACCAAATCCGTAAACCACTGCAAGCAATCTAGCGTGTGGGGTGCAGCGGGTCAAGACTGATAATTCTTGCAACCTTCGCAAGGCTTTGCAACTATGAGGCAAATACTGCCGAATAATATAGATACGGGCAATTCGTGTGCTCGGTAGCCCATAAAACTTGAACGGATTCCTGATGCCATCTGGCCTCGTAATCGGCCATGGGAGCGGGTTTTGACCAGTTACCGAATTACCATTAACTAAAGAGATAACAATCGCAAATCAGAACTCGGCACGATTAGGAAGCAGCGCGGCGTGATTTCGAGTTGGATCTTATAAAATCGGCTGTGTTCACCTCGATCGGTTGTCCCGACGAGCGCGACTCGACCGCGCGCAAAGTCGCCAGCGTCGTCGAAACAATCTCATCAAACGGAATTGGAAGTTCACCTCGACCACAAACCGCAGCGGCAAACGCCTCCAGCTCGCCGCGATGCCCTTTGTCCTGACGAAATCGCGAGCGGAATGTTTGTTTGCGTCCATGCCGCACCAGTTCCAGACGTCGAAAATCTTCCAGCACCGCCACAGCGCCTCCGCCAAAAACCTCTAGCCGTTCCTTGGAGTAAGATCGGTCGCCGTTCGCAAGGTAACTGATCGTGCCCTGCGATCCATTCGCGAATCGCAGCGAAATAATCACATTGTCGTCAGAGAATTGTTCTAGACCGTTCACGCTCCGCGTCTGCACTTCGATCGGCAGCGCACCGACCAGAAAAGTCAGAAAGTCTACAAAATGGCAGACTTCCCCAAGCACTCGGCCGCCACCTTGTTCAGGATCGTTGATCCAGTGATCGCGTGTGACGAAACCAGCATTGATGCGGTAATGCAACGCCAGCGGCTCTCGCACTCCTTTGAGAAACGCTCTCATCTTTGTTGCCATGGGAGCGAATCGACGGTTGAAACCGACCATCAGCAGGCGATCGCGCCCAGAGATCGCGTGAGCCCGAACAATTTCCGCTAAATCAATTTCTGTCAGACAAAGCGGCTTCTCACAGAAGATGTTCTTGCCGGCTTCTAGCGCAGCGAATATCTGGTTAGCATGCAAGTGATGTCGAGTGGCGATGACAACCGTGTTGACGTCCGGGTCGGTGAGGATTCTCCGCTCCTCGGTCGCGCAGTAACGGAAGCCAAACTTCCCTGCCGCGTGACGCGCGTGGGCGCCATTGGCAGCACACACGCCAACCAATTCCACTCCCTGAATGTTCTTGATCGCAGGCAGGAGCGTGCTCATGGCAAAGTTGCCTGCCCCAAGAACTCCGATCGCCATCCTGGCATCGGCAAGAACGTGCCCAGTTCCCTTCCCCGCCAATTGAATTTCGTGAGTCTCTTCAGCTTGCTCAGGATACGTGATCAACACACCCAGGAATGGATGGCCCATCCTTCCAGTGATCAAATCATAAGCGCCCTGAGCCCGTTCAATCGGAAATCGGTGAGTAATCAGCGATTTCACATCGAGCTTGCCTTCCCACAAAAGTTGAAGAAACGCCCCCATATTTCGAGTTTCAGTCCAACGCACGTAGCCAATTGGATAATCGCGACCCTTTAGCTCATACGCCGAATCGTAACGGCCCGGCCCGTAGGAGCGGGAAACCCGAAAATCCAACTCTTTTTCAAAGTAGAGCTTGCGCTGGACATCCATGCCCACCGTTCCGACCGCAACCACAACCCCACGGTCGCGGGCGATTTCTCCCGCTACGTCCACCGGTTCGCTGCTGGCTGTCTCCGCCGTGATCACGACGGCGTCGGCTCCGTTACCGCTGGAGTAGCCCAGGCATAGGTCGCGCAAGCCCTCCCTCGATATGCTCACGTCATCCGCACCCAGGCGCAACGCAAGTTCGGCGCGCTCAGGAGCAATATCCATTCCCAGCACGCGGCAGCCCGCTGCTTTGAGTATCTGCACCGTTAGTTGGCCGAGAAGACCAAGACCGATGACCGCGACGACATCGCCCAGCTTCGCATCCGCGATGCGAACCCCGTGCAGAGCCACAGCGCCCAGAGTGGTGAATGCAGCCTCCTCAAAGCTCACCGCTGAGCCGGGAGGAATCCTGGCGACCAGCAATCGTGGGACACAGGCAAACTCGGCATGCACGGCGTAGCTGGCTCCGGCACAAGCAACACGGTCGCCCAACCGGAGATCGGTAACGCCTTCTCCCACCCCAACGATTGTTCCAGCACTGCTGTAGCCCAGCGCGTTCGGTTGATCAAGACGGCTGCGAACCGCAGCGACTGCCGAGAAGACACCATCTCGTCGAACCTTGTTGATAACTTCGCGTACCAGATCCGGGCGGGCTTTCGCTTTTTGCAGAAGGTTTTTGTTCGCGAATTCGTAAGAGGCTCGTTCCGTGCCGGCCGAAACCAGCGACGCTGCCAAATGCACCAGGACACATCCTGGCAGCAGTTTGGGAACGGGAACATCCATCACCACAATTTCGCCCACACGCGCCTGCTGTAGCACTTGTTTCATGCGGTGAGCGCGCGTGACGGCGTAACTGAACTCATAGATTGGTTTGGCTTCCGCATCGGATTACGGTTCCGCTGCCATACTACTTTGAATCGGCTGGTTCTCTGGTTGACACAGTAGGCACGTCGATCGTGACGGTGCAACAGGACTGCACGTTCTGCGCAATATCGTGCGGTTCATCGCGGGGTCCTGCCGCGATGCTGTTTCATCCTGCCGGATTCTTGCTACACGCTCTTTGCTTGGGATTCCTGAAGATCAAGCCGCAATTGGCGAAGTCTGGTTGCCTTCGCAGGGTCGATTCCAGGCTGCAGATCGGTTTCTTCCAGGAAGTAACGCCAGCCGGAGCTTCGGTCTTCCTGGCTTTGGCACCATTCGAAATCATTGAGAGTCCTTTGCGCGCTCTCCGTTCCTTTGACAACGGCCACGACCCCACCTGATATGTAGGTCTTCTCGTTGAACCGAATGATCGCAAAAGAGTGCTCAAAATTGTTTGTCATTTTTTGATTTCCGAGTAGGAGATTCCCACCGGGCAAGCATGTCGCCATCGGATGAGAGTGCCGCAACCCCCTCAAGTCACGGACGATTCATGAACGCGCTTGCCCAAAAAACTCTTCGCTGTCAAAATACTTTTCTTAACGGATTTGGTAAATGGCCTCTTGGTGGTAAGAGGTAGCACAAGTTGGGTAAGGCGAACACGAAACGTCCGCCACAACAAATGGCTCGCCCGATAACGATTTTTGTTTCTCCTCCACAAAGGGGTGTTGTCCAACAATTCCTGCACTTGGCCCGATAATCTTGAGGTTGACAAGAATTGCATCCCGAGGTAGCCTCGGGCGAAAGTTCTGACGGGGTCGTCAGTCCTGTCGAAAAGAGGTCGCATGAAGAACCTTAAAATATATGTTTTGGCGTTTTCAGTTTTCGTTTGCCTGGTGGGAACCAATGTGGTGACGGCTTCTCCCCGTCCGGCGCAAGCCACAGGAGCGGCGCAGGCGCCCGCGGCGGCGCAAACGCCCACGACAACACCGGTGCAAGGCCGCAAGAAACGGGTGGCTGTTTTCGACTTCGACTACGCTACGGTGCATGCCGGAGTGTCCGGAATCTTTGGTCAGGACGTCGACATCGGCAAAGGCATCTCTGACTTGTTGGTGACATACCTGGTCAAGGATGGCAGCTACTCCGTGATCGAACGAAAAGCGCTGGACAAGATTCTTACCGAGCAGAACTTCTCCAACAGCGACCGCGCCAACCCCAATTCAGCCGCCAAGATTGGGAAGTTGCTGGGTGTGGATGCGATCATCGTGGGCAGTATTACTCAATTCGGCAATGAGACCAAGAATACGAACGTTGGCGGCGCAGGCGGTGGCTTCCCGGGCTTCGGCGTGGGAGGATTTGGCCACAAAAAATCAAAAGCCATCGTGGCGCTAACCGCGCGTCTCGTTGACATCGACACCGCCGAGATTCTAGGCGTGGCCGAAGGCAAGGGAGAATCGTCGCGGGAAAGCACTTCCCTGCTGGGCGGCGGCAGCAACTGGCACGGATTTGGCGGAGGCAATGCGGACTTTGGCAGCAGCGATTTTCAAAGCACCATCATCGGCGAAGCCGTGAAAGCCGCCGTGGAGCAAACCAGCACAGAGGTGATCGCGGACAAAGATAAACTCGTGGCTCGCACGATCACCGTGCAGGGGCTGGTCGCGGCCGTCGATGGCAGTCAGCTTATCCTTAATGTAGGCGCCAAGGCGGGCGTGAAGGTCGGCGATCAACTCAACGTGGAACGCGTCACCAAGGAAATCAAAGATCCCTCGACCGGGCAAGTACTTCGCCGCTTGAGTACGCCGGTGGGAGTGGTGAAGGTCACGGATGTGGACGACGTTTCTTCGATAGCCACCCCAGTTTCTGGATCGGGGTTCAAGACAGGCGATGCCGTCAAGACAGTGACGCAATAGCGAGATGCTGCGCCCTTTCGATCTGGCTGCCTGGCGCAGGGTGGGGCACCCCTAGGCTATCGGACAGGACTACGCATTCTTCTGAACGACTGCGCACTCCTATCTCGTGGTTCCGTCAGTGTCCGAGGAAGTGCTCCAACGCTTCAGCATCGCCTTCTGCCATAGCCGCGTGCTTCTTGGCCGTTGCTACATCTCCCCGCTGCATCGCGCTTTCCGCCCTAGACAGGTTCGTGTTCATGCTCGCCTGCTTGGCTGCCATGTCGCCGCGAAGACCGTATCCGGCAGCGCTCTGCTGTTGTTGTAGCCTGTCCAGACTGCCATTCACTGCAGCCGCCCGGTTGGAGACCTGATCGATCTGACGCTCCACTTCATCCCGATCAATCGCGGGTGCCATTTGGTCCGGGCTTGCAGCTTGATTAGCGGTTTGCGCAGGTGCAGAAGACTGCTGCCCGGCGGCAATCGCCTGGGAGTTGAGTTTCTTCGGGCGAGGGGCAGGTGGCGGCGGAACAGGACTGCTCTGCACAGCATTCGAGATCCCTTCTGCAGGAGCAGTCGCGGGCGGAGCCGGTTGGGGCGACTCCGGAGTCGGTGAGTTGAGAACAGAATTCGCGGGCGCAGTTTGCGGCTGCACGGTATTGGGGATTGTATTAGGCATCGCCGCGTTCGTCTGTGAAGCTGGAGGAGCGCTTTGCTGAGCATCATTCTGACGGGCTTCTGTCTTGCTATGACGCGGCAAGTAGATTCCACCAGCGACCAACACCGCCAATACAATTAACGCTCCGAGCGCCATATACAAGCCGCGGTGGCCGCTGGACGGCAGAGGCGACTGGGCGAGAACGGACGCTGGAACTGAAACCGCAGCTGGCTTGGCGGCCGTCGGCGCGCGAAGCGGCGTTATGACTTGTTTTGGAGGAGTGGCCGGGACACTCGGAGCAGCCACAGTGTACTCCGCGGTGGAGGCCTCGGAAGCATCCTGTGCGGCAACCTTTTCGGCAGCGGCAGCCATGCTCACGCTGCTCAGAGCATTTGCGAAAGCGTCGGCTGATTGAAATCGCTGCGCCGGGTCTTTCGAAATCGCCATCAGGATGATTTCATTCAGTGCCGGCGGCAGCCCCGGCTGCAGTTCGACCGGCGGTTTCGGCGCCTCCTTGACATGCGCGGTCATCAGCGAAAAATCGCTATCCGCCCGGAAGGGCCGCTGCCCCGTGACCATTTCGTACAATGACACGCCTACAGAATAAAGGTCAGAGCGCGCATCCGTGACTTCTCCCTTAACCTGCTCCGGCGACATATAGCCCAGCGATCCCAGCGTGGTGCCGGTCATGGTAAGGCTATGTCCGTCACCGGCACGGGCTATCCCAAAATCCATGAGCTTGACCGCTCCCTGCGGCGTCACCATAATGTTGGCAGGCTTGATGTCGCGATGGATTACATGTTGACCGTGCGCGTAACTCAGCGCATCCAGCACCTGGCCGATGTAATTCACCGCCTCGGGCACCGGGATCGGTCCATGTTTTTCCAGGCGGTCGGCCAGCGTGGTGCCCTCGACGTATTCCATAATCATCACCAGCTGGTTATCCGCGGTGAAGGCGGTTCGAAGCTGGGCAATATTAGGGTGGTTGAGGCTGGCCATGAGTTTAATTTCGCGCAGGAAACGAGTGGCTAATTCCTGTCGTCCGGCAAGGTCAGGCAGCAAAACTTTCATGGCTTCGATGCGATCGGAAATGACGTTTCGCACCTTGTAAACGCGGCCCATCCCTCCGCTGCCCAACTCGTTGAGAATCTGGTAGTCGCCAACCCGCTTGTTGATTTCTTCGCTCATGGACGGAACTCCTTTTGCCTGGAGACGTGCGAGCCGTGAATTCGATCATTGCCGCCCGGCTCATGACTTGCCCGACAAGCATGGGATCGAACTTCAGGTCCGCCATTATCCTCCGCTAACCCCTGCGGGTCAAGGGTTTCGGCGGGTTATCTGGAAGTCAGACGCCAATACCAAAGCCGCATTGAGCCCGCCCAAACTTGCCCAAATGGCTTGTCTGGCGGCCAATTCGCTGATCACGCATTCGTGGACTCCCATCGGGTTCGAGCCACATTCAGCTTGTACTTCGCAATGTTCAAATTGTTCGTGGCTTTGTCTTGCATCTCTTTCCAGTTTTCGGGCTTGGCGGGATTCCCGCTCCGCAAAATTCGGATGTTGGTTTCTGCCTCTCCGGCGTAAAGCGACGCGGCTCCCATATTCTCTCCCACAATCGGATCGATCGCATTCGCTCGTTGTGTCGCGATGCTGAAGTCGATCGGAAGAATCCGGATCTCATCCGGTAGCTGAGGAAACGCCGTTGAACCGATTCTCTTAAGCCAGTCCTCAACGGTGTGAATCGCAACCTTCAACTGCAACCCCACGGTTGCGAGGTCTGCGGTTCGCTGCTGCTCAATCTGCTTGCGCAGGATCGAGAGAGTTTCCGCGGCAATTTCTCTCTGCTGGTTTGCTGTGTCCACCTGGGCGCTGCTCGCGTCCGCCTGCCGCTTAGCATGCCATGCGTAATAAATGTTGATGGAGGTGAGCATCACGACGAGCAGCACATTAGCGACGGCCGCGTACGCCATCACTTCATTAATACCGAGTCCGAATACCTTTTCCGACATGCGAGGCACCATCCACGAGAATGTAGATCGTACGCGCTTTCACGAATCCTAGGGAAGAGCTGCGGAGGGAAACAGGGGCTGGAAAAAGGTAAAGGCCGTGATATTGGTTATGCTCTAGCCGTCAGCTCCTGCGAGGGAGCCAACTGCGTGGAGTATGCACCATCACGGCCCTTGATGCGATCACTGCTTTCGCAGTTCCAAACCCCAACTACCCCTCGCAGAGCAGTCGGTTTTTTCGGGTCTGGTCGTTCTCCAAGTCGCCCCAGCGAACGAATCACTCAGCTTACTTTGGACTGGCCACTGTTTATTTTGACCAACCCTTTCAGCCGTCGACGGGGGCAAAGTTAAACACTTCACTCGTAATTGTCAATGCCGATTGTTGGTGCAACTTGCGTACGCAAAAACCCCAAACATGAAGCGCGCAGCCCATTGAGAAATTGACGGTTACAGAATGCCGAAATCGTTTTTCCTGCTTTTCCACAGTATTATGCACAATGACGCTCGCGTCGCTTTTACAGCAACAACCCAAATCACGCGACGCGAACCAACAAAGCGTCTTGACGTCGAAGCAATACATCACGCATGTTGGTTGCAGGAGAGAAAAGGGAATGTCAGATGTAGTCGCGTACGTCGACGGCGGCTCTTTGGGGAATCCGGGACCGTCTGGGATTGGAGTCGTACTTGACAGTTCTGAAGGCCGCACTATCAGAATCGCCAAGTGGATCGGGCGCCAGGATAACAACGTAGCCGAATACGTCGCCCTGCTGGAAGCCTTGCAGTATGCCTTGACACTGAAAGCCAGAAAGCTTCACGTCTACTCCGACTCCGAGGTAGTGGTCCGGCAGATGAAAGGGGAATACACCTGCCGCAGCCCGCGTCTCTATTCCTTGCACTGGATCTGCCGCAAGCTGGCCCACTCTTTCGATTTCTCCATCTCCCACGTCCGCCGCGAACACAACGCAGAGGCAAACGATTTGGCCAACTCGGCAGTTCGGCAGCACCTCGCGTGGCCCTTGTCGATGCACCGAGCTTCCACGACTTAATGCCCGGCGGCCGACGTGAAGGCTTTCCCGCCTAATGCTTCCAGTTCCAGACAGGATTTCCTTTGTCGTCCCGCAACACCAGCGTGTCCGAGCCTTTCACAACTTCCCGCGCCAGGATCAGATCCGCTCCACCGTATTTCACCTTCGATCCGGTGAATGCGAGTTCGTCGCCTTTGCTGAACGCAACTCCCATGTCGTCCATAAATGATTTTGGGCAGAAGTACAGATCAACCACCTCGTCACCGTTTTTCATCATCAGGTGAACAACGTCGTTCGCTTTCGGTGGCAGCCTGACCTCTTCCACCGTGCCTTTGAGCTTGGTCTCAGTGTGCAGGTCGTACTTGGGCGGGCCGGTCTGCGCGCTTAACAGAGCACTCCACGCCAGCGCGAGAGTGGCGAGCGGAAAGAATATTTTGTGCCGGCAACTCGACGCGCCGGATTCACTTGAACAATGCATGGCTCCTCCTCATGGACTAAAGAGAAACCGCGACGAAAATAACCAGCACAGTCCCCAGTTCCCCATTTTCCTAGATAAGATCAAGCCAATTCGTAGGCAACTCGACATCGTACTCCCAATCAGCCGATTATCCCAACACTTCTCGACCGGGGCGGCTCGACTCGCCCGCCGGCAAGCACAGAGACCTTATTACACTGTCGCTCTCGCCATTCTGGAGCCCAGCCGATTTTCAGGCCATATCATTTCCAGCCGCCTCTATTGCAACCCTAAGGCTCTGTGGAAACTCAAGTGGTTTCTGCGCGACTTCGGTTACGATGTCGAACTGCTCGGTCGCGATGAAGTCGATGAATCACAGTTAATCGGCCTGACCGGCGTGGTGAAGATCAGCCACATCATCATCAACGGAGCTTCCCTGCTCCGGCTGGATGGTTTTGCTCCCGCCGGTGGCTGGGAAGAACTTTCTCCCTCGAATCTCGATGGCTCGCAGGTGGCCTGATGACCTACAGCTACACGCAAGTCAGCCAATACTTGACCTGCCCGCGGCGTTATCGCCACCGTTACCTCGATGCCTGGCAGGAAAAAGATACACGCGCCGCCATGCTCTTTGGGCGCGCATTTGAACGCGCACTCGCTGCTTATTTCCTGCGCGAAGATGCTGCAGCTGCTTTGTTTCACGAATGGAGCGGATGTCAGAACCAGGGCTTGCACTACTTGCAGGGCGACACCCGGGATCGCATGCTGCAACAAGGCATTCAGCTTCTGGACCGATTCTGCCAGGACGACCGCATTCGCATCCGCCAGCCGCGCCATAACCTATCAAGTGCCGCGCCAGGAGTTCGGCCAGTTGGTCGAAGACACCATCCGACGAATCGAGTCGGCACAGTTTCTGCCGCACAGCGGCATTCGCTTCCCGCAGAATCCGTGCAGCACGTGTCCGTACTTGGGTTTATGCCTGGGAAAGCAAGAGTTGATCGATGCCGCTCTCATGCGGCGGCCAGGAGCCGAGAACCTTGGTTGGCTTGACGAACTTTCTTACTAGGAATCCGCCCATGTTGCCCAGCTCAATCGTCGCCGAGCGCTGTTCGTGCTCACTAAGATCGACGAGATCCTGGCTTGGGAACAGCGGAAGGAAGTCGAGCGCGATACGCGGTTCGTGGAACTCGGACGTTATCTGTGCGAAGTTCGCGCGGGACAGTATTGGCGGGTAGAGCACGTGAAGTCCTTCGACGAATTCCTGGAAAGACGGTTTCCGGAGTCGCGCAGGAAAGCTTACTACCTCATGTCGATCCATGAGTACCTGCCACCACAGGCGAGAAAGGAACTGAAGGAAGTGGGGTGGACGAAGGGGTTGGAACTGGCGAAGATTGCGAGAAGGGACCGGCAGCGGTTCGATTGTGCAACCTGGTTGCACAAAGCCCGCGAGATGCCCAAGGAAGAATTTAAGCAGGAAGTCGAGAGGGAGTTAACGGGGCAGGAGACCGAGCCGTGGGAGATGGTCTATTTCAAACTATACAAAAGCCAGATTCCGATCGTGGAGCAGGCGATCGAGACGGCGGCTCTGATGCTGGGCAGCGACAAGTCCCGCGGCTACTGCCTGGAGATGATCTGCGCAGACTTTCTGGCAGGAGCGAATCTGGAGAATGAATATCCCAATGTTCTCTTGCAATCGGCTCTACGGTTCTTCAAGTTCCTCCCCGGCGAAGAGAAGCGGACGTTTCTGCACCACGTGACCGAGAAAGCGTCGTGAATCGGATTCAACCGAAAAGTCCGCCCCTGCGGCTCGAACCTGATCAGTACGACACTCTCCGCAA